>RCNI01001381.1_pt1 | contig 14246 bp, 13 predicted proteins | sample 2041151 | NCBI WGS metagenome assembly RCNI01 (sample SAMN09708214, study PRJNA481090) | feces metagenome | isolation source: feces | place: Antarctica: Albino Rookery | reverse complement strand
ATTGATGCAATAAAATCAGTTTTGTGAGATACTTGTGGTCCTACTAAAACAATATCCCAATTATCAATTTCACTTTCTAGTGAATCTGCAGGAATTGCAGTAAAAGCGAAATCTTCTTCATTTAATTTTGCACTTTCTTTTACTACTTTTTTCATATTCTGCATTAACATATTTGTGGAAAACCCACCTGCGCAACATAATAAAATTCTCATAATAAATTCTCCTCCTTAATATTATTTATTGAAAATATCAATAATTGCTTCAATTAAATCTCTAGCTAATTGGCTAGTCATATAATGATCTTGTGCATGCACCATCAATAATGTAATTGGTGTCTTTTCAGCATCTGGATCCATTTCTTGTTGAATTAATTTTGTTTGTGCTTTATGTGCTTCTAAATCAATTTTTCTTGATTCTTCTAATAATTCTTTAGCAGCATCAAATTCACCTGTTTTTACTTTTTTTAAAGCTTCAAATGCTTTTGCTTTACTTTCTCCTGCTGATGAAATAATTTGAATAATTTGTTGTTCTAATTCTGACATATTTATTTTCCTCCTATAAAATCAGTTGTCGTCTGATATGTTTTATTATCAAAGTTTTTGATAATTTCAACAAAAATTTCGATGGCATTTTCAACATCTTTTTTATTCACTAATGAAAATGCACAGTGTCCATAACGAACCGGAATACAACTAACTGCTGTTGGTTTTCCTTCGTTAATCTTATGAGCTTCACCACCATCAGTTCCGCCAGCATTAAACATATCCAACTGTACTGGAATATTTAATTTTTTTGCTGCGTCTTTAATGATTTGAATCATTTTACGATTTGGTGCTAAAGTTCGATCGAAATTCGTAATCATCATCCCTTTTCCAATTTGTCTTTTATTCGTATGATTTCTTACAAATTCATTATTGAAACAAGCTACATCAATTGGAAATACGACATCCGGATTTACTTTATAAGCTGCTGTTTTTGCTCCTCGAATTCCTACTTCCTCACTACTTGTACCAACCATATAAACGGTGTTAGGGTGATTTTCATCTTTTAAACGTTTTAAAACTTCACCCATAATGTAACATCCTAAACGATCATCAAATGCTTTTCCGCAATAAATATCCTCATTTTCAAATGTTTCGAACTCAGTTGTATAGGTAACCATGTCTCCAACTTCAATTCCCATATCAAATACTTCTTGCGCTGTAGTAACACCTAAATCCACATACACATTTGTTGCTTTTCCATCATCATATGTACTTTGGATAATTCCGTGGATTTTTTTACCTTCGCTTGTTGTAATACGGACTCTTTGCATGAATTGTGCAAGTGGTTTAACTCCACCAACTGTAATTAACATTACCTGTCCCATATCGCTTACACTTCGAACCATAAATCCAACTTCATCAATATGAGCACATAACATAATTTTAGGTCCATTTGCATCCCCTTCTTTTTTAAAGATAATGCTACCTAATCCATCACAATCAACTTCATCTGCATAGGGTCTTAATTCTTCTAACATCACATCTCGAACTTCTTGTTCATTGCTTGCAATTGCATCCGCATTGCTTAGTTTTCTTAAAAAATCAATACTCACAATGTACACCTCCTATTTATTTAATGTATATAATCTCATAGTAAAATCTTCAAAAGAGTTAGCTTCCTTCAAAAAATGAATACTTTCTTCATTTTCCATTATGTCATACAATACTCTTGTTAACTCTTGGAATAATCCCATATTATTTGCCAATAAATTAACTAAGAAAATCAGTTTAACACTTGTTTTAGTCTTATTTTTTGACTTAACAATTCCTACCGATATAACATTTTCTTTTGCACAATTGTTTAACGGATGAGGGATTGCTAAACCATTATTGTAAACTGTAGAAACATAAGATTCACGTAACAATACATTTTTCTCATATTCCTCATTGGCAAATCCTAGCTTTTCAACATTTTTAGACATCATTTTTAATATGTCTTCATATTCCATATTTTCATCAATAATAAAGAAACAATCTTTCCTCATTAAAGAAACCAATTTCCCTGTATTTTCTATTACGTTTTGTCGTCCTAAATTAAACATATTTTTTATTTTTAAAATATCATTATCATCCAATAATTCATTTATTTTAATAATTGGAACATCGTATTTATAATATAAATCCGTAATCGTGAAAATTACATCTGGTTGATATTTTATTAATTCATCTTCTTGTAATAACGAGAACGTCCTTATATCTTTTCCAACAAATAATGTTTCAAGTTTTAATTTTATTAAAAAGGCACTTCCTCCACCTGAAGAACAGACGATTGCAATTCGATTAAATCTTTCTAATACTTGTCTTGCCTGTCGCTCCATATGTGCAGCAAGATGTGTAGCAATAAATCCAATTTCATCTTGTTTAATCGTTACATTATAAGTTTTTTCTAATTCTTGGACAAATTGAATTGCAATATTGAAATTTAATGGATACTTCACACTAATTTCATCTACTAAAGGATTTGAAAAGCTTATACTTTGATGTAATCGATCTAACAATAAAGAAACGTGAGATAACAAACTTAATTTAAATTCCTCATCATCGTTAAAATTCGTATCGTATTTTTCATCGCATTCTTTAAAGAAGTGATCCAGTTTTTCTTCCAAACCTTCTGGATACTCGATTTTTTGAACCTTTTTCTTTGTTTTCTGCATAATATATAAAGCTAAATCATTTAATTCACTTTGTAAAAGACATGTATTATATTTTTCCTCAATTTTGTCTTTTAATTCAGTCGCAACCGCTTCATATAATTCTTCTTGTTTTGCTGTTTCTTGTTCACAATTTAAACAATGTAAATTTGAATAAATACAAATTTTAATAAAAATATCAATTTTCTTCATCTCTATATAATTTGTATTTAATTGATTTTTTTCTAAAGTAGAAATTAATAATTTCTCAACTTCTTGAAAATTTGAATTAGTAACTTGATTAATTTCTTGTGTTATTAATTCATTACCCTCTTCGTATAAATATAGAATTGATAATTTACGAGAAAAATTATCTGTATCTAACTTGACTCCATAATGTGCTTTTTTCTGTAATTTAATATTATGTTCAGATAATAACTCACTAACTTTTTCCATATCATTTTTAATAATAGATTTACTAGCATTTAAATAATTCGCAATAAATTCTTGAGATATATAATCTTTATGTAATAACAGAATAGCAATAATATTTGGAATTCTCTCTGATTTATAACTTACCTCTTGATTATTTAGCTTATTAATATAAGTTTGAAAAACCTGATCATTTGTTATATCTAAGTAATATCCTTTTCCTCGTAAATTTAGAATTTTAAACCCAAAATGTTCGCTATTAATATTTAATGATTTAATATCATTTAATATTGTTCTTGCACTTACATTTAACAAATTCACAAAATAATCAATACTTAAATATCCTTCACAACTCATCAATTCAGTTAAAATTTTTACTTCTCTCATTTCTTTTACCTCCTCTCATTTATACCTTTATGTGAAAGCGTTATCAACTTTACTCATAGTATAACCCATACTATATAAACAGAAAAGATTGAGTATTTCGCTTTATAAGTGAAATTTTTGTACTTATAATTACAACCTATATTTTTATATCCATTTTTTTGTTTACTCTAGTTATCTTTTATTTATATTTTATGGATTTAAAAATTATACAATGAATTTAGTCTAATCACTATTTTTTTGTACACATCCTATATTTTTAGTTACTAACATTTTTTTATTCATATATAATTTTCCATATAAAAAAAAACTGACTAGATTAGTCAAGTTTCTTCATAATAATTATTTTCATTTAAATAAGAAATGCATTCCTGCAATAATTTTGATTGAAATTTATTTGGATGAATCGCATAAAATAAGTTTCGTTTAATATTTACATTTTGTACAGAAAACACTGCTACATCCGATGTGATTAAATACTTAGACAATAAAGAAATCCCAAAATCTTCTTTTACAAAATTCAATAAACAATCATTACTATTTGTTTCCATAAAAATATTAAAATTAACATCATATAAATTATGAATAGAATGAATAATTTCTCTTTGACTAGATCCTTCTTCACGTATAATAAAGGGATATTCTTTTAATTTATGAATCGGAACTGATGTATTCGCAAGATTACATTTCTTTGAACATATAAATTCAAACGTATCTTCAGAAAATTGTTTAAAAAGAATATGATCATTCGTAAAATTTCCTTCAACAAGAGCAATATCAATTTTATTATCTTCTAACATTTTTAATATTGTTTCACTATTATTTACATATGTATATATTTGTCTATTGGAATGATTTTCTTTTAATTTTTTTAAAAGAGGTGCAAGGATTGTCTTTGCAATAGTAATACTTGAACCTATACGTAAATATTCATCATAGTTATGATGTAACATATCATCTTCCATTTTTTTATATAAATCTAAAATTGATAATGCATATTCATAAAGTTTTTCGCCTGCATCTGTGATATATAACTTTTTATTTATTCTTGAAAATAATTTTGTTTGATAAGTTTCCTCTAATTCTTTAATTGCTAAAGATACTGCTGGTTGTGTTAAATATAACTCCTTACTAGCTTTTGTAATACTATTATTTTGAACAACTGAAACGAATATTTTTAAATGTCTTACATTCATTACATCACCTCATAAAAAAAACTTATGTATTTAATAACATTATATTATTTTAATTATATAACTACAAGTGATATACTAAAATCAAGGAAAGAAAAGTGAGGGGTATATGTGAAAAAAGATAACATTTTATGGACATTATTTAAAGAATGTTTCCTATTATCCACGTTTACATTTGGTGGAGGATACGTAATCATTGCGTTAATGAAAAAGAAATTTGTAGATGAATTACATTTATTAGAAGAAGAGGAAATATTGGACATTACAACAATTGCGCAAAGTGGTCCAGGAGCTGTTGCGGTAAATGCATCGCTTTTAGTTGGATATAAAATTAAAGGCTTTATTGGTGCTTTAACAACCGTATTCGCAACCATTTTACCTCCAATGATCATCCTAACAACAATTTCTTTTTTCTATGACCAATTCATTAATAATGTCGTTATTAGTAATATATTGAATTCTATGACAGCTGTAGTTGCAGCCGTAATCTTAGACATTGTATTTGGAATGATTACAGGAATTTTAAAAGAGAAATTTATTCCACAATATATTAGTTTAGTATTCGCCATCATTTTTGTATTTATCATCAAATTAGACATTATTTACTTAATTTTAATGGGAATTATCATGGGAATCATCTATACCGTCATCGAAAGTAAAAGAGGTGCAAACAATGAATCTTCTAATTAAATTATTCGCAAATTTCTTCTATATAGGGATGTTATCATTTGGTGGAGGAATGAGTGCAATCCCATTAGTAGAAAAAGTCGTAGTAAATAAAAATGCTTGGTTAAGTTATGATGAATTTGCTAGTTTGATTACGATTGCCGAAATGACTCCAGGGCCAATTGCAGTAAATTCAGCAAGCTTTGTTGGTGTTCGTTTAGCAGGACCAATTGGAACAATTGTTGCTACTGTTGGAGTTATTTTACCATCTGTAATTATCGTAGGAATCTTAGCTTATTTTTTATTCAAAAATAAAGATATAAAAATGATTAAAAATGCCTTGTTATTATTACGACCATTTATTATTTGTTTAATTTTATCAGCAGGATTAAAAATATTTGGATTAGCTGTTTTCAAAGAAAATATTGATATATTTAACCTTCTTATATTTGGGGTTTCATTAATCTTATTGCGTACTATGAAATTAAGTCCAATTAAAGTCATGTTAATTGTTGGTATAACAAGTGGAATTATTAAAACGTTTATATAAAATTAAAATATATAGTTTCAATAAAAAAGAGATTTGATTTACTGAATGTATTTATCATTCCATCATCATAATCTCTTTTTTATATATTAATTTATTTTAACAGTTTCCCAAAGTGAATTTAAGTAATCTAATAATTCTTGATCCATATTACGGTATGCAAATTCATTATACTTTTTAGAAAAGTCTCCTATATTAGGATAAAGTGTTTTATATACATCTTCTCCCATATCTTCCATATAACCTTTATCTTCATATACTAGTTTATTTGGAGAAGCATAAGAAATAAATTCAGCATTTGCAATGGCAGCTTCCTTAGAAAGCATGTAGTTAATAAAAATTTCTGCTAACTCTTTATCTTGAGTACATTTTGGAATACACATTGCATCTACAAAAAAGTTTGTTTTTTCTGGATAATAGAATTGTAAATCTACATTTTTTGCTTGTGCGTCTTTCATAATGAAATAGTCTCCAGCATAATAAGACCCAATAGAAGCTTCCCCAGATTCCATCATATTAAAGATTTCATCCATAACATAGCTCTTTACCATAGGGCGTTGTGAAATTAGTTCTTCTGCTGCACGATCCCACTCTGCTTTATCTTTGGTATTAACATCAATACCTAATTTATACATTGCTGTACCAAATGCATCACGAGAATTATTGTATTGTAAAATACTTCCTGCATATTTATCATTCCACATTAAATCCCAATCTCCTACATCTTTTTTATCTACAACATTTGCATCATAAATAATCCCAACAATTCCATATGTATAAGGGATTGAATATGCATCTTTTTTATCATAATATAGCCCGCGGAATGATTGATCAATGTATTTATAATTCGGAATATTATCGAAATTTAATGGTTCTAACATATCCTCTTTAATCATTCTTTCAATCATATAATCAGACGGAATAATGACATCATAACTAACTGCATTACTTGCAATTTTATTATACATATCTTCATTTGAAGGGTATGTAGAATAATTGACAGTAACTTCTTCATTATAAGTTTCTGCATACCATTCTTCAAATGCTTTAATTGTATCTAAGCTATCATCACTTCCATCAGAAACATATTCACCCCAGTTATATACATTCAATACTTTTTTATTTGATTTTCCTCCACATCCTGTAAGTAGAAAAGCACAAACCATTGTAACTGATAAACATAATAATTTAATTTTTTTCATGCGTTTTTCCTCCAAATAATTTTTTCTTTTTTATATGTTCTTCTTCCTCATCACTTTTTGCATCAATCATATTACTAATTAAAAGTAATGCTAATGTAATAAAGAAGATAATTGTCGCAAGAGCATACATTTTTGGCGTAACCGTTTTTTTCGTCATACTATAAATTCGAATAGGTAACGTTTGAAAACCTGTTCCTGATGTAAAATAACTAATGACAAAATCATCAAGAGATAAGGTAAATGCCATGATTGCTCCAGTGATAATTCCTGGTAGCATTTCTGGAAGTTCTACTTTCAAAAATGCTCTCAAAGGTGTACAACCTAAATCCATTGCAGCTTCTGGTAATGCTTTATCCATTTGTCGTAATTTCGGTAATACTTGTAAAATAACGTAAGGAAGACAAAAAGTTACGTGTGCAATCAGCATTGTCCAAAAATTAAGACTATTTCTTGCCCCAAAGAAACTTCCGACAAATACAAACATTAACATTAAAGATATCCCAGTAATGATATCCGGATTTGTTAAAGGTATATCTGTTACAATATTGATCGTTGCTTTATAAACTTTTGATTTAACTCGAACAATTCCCCATGCTGCAGCTGTACCAATAATGGTAGAAATAACGGTTGCACTAGATGCTAAAACCAATGTATTTCTTAATGCTTCAAGTGTATTTCGATCTTTTAAAAGCTCTTTATACCAATACAGTGATGGCTCAGAAAATACAGATAAACTTTTTGATTCATTAAATGAAAATACTAGCAACACTACAATAGGAGCGAATAAAAATACATAAACGAGCCCAGTTAATAAATTTGATATTATTTTTTTCATTCTTCTCCTCCATACACATATCGATTTGTAAAATATTTTACAAGTGCCATGACAACTAATAAAATGACCATTAAAACGAATGCCATTGCTGCAGCAAAATGAAGATTATTCGCAACATATTGACCTTCAATCGCATCCCCAATCAAGAAAATTTTTCCATTCCCCAATTTTTGTGAAATATAGAATGTACTAATTGATGGAATTAATACCATCGTAATACCAGAAAGAACGCCTGGTAAACTTAATGGAAATATAATACGTTTTAATACAGACAAACTACTACATCCCAAATCATGAGCAGCTTCAATTAAACTATGATCCATTTTAACCATAATAGAATAAATCGGTAGAACCATGTAAGGTAAATAATCATATACCATACCAAGAATAACCGCTCCTTCCGTACCAACGATTCGAACAGATGACATCCCTAATTTTGTAAAAATATTATTTAAAATTCCTGCATCTTGTAAAATAGTCATCCATGCATATGTACGAATAAGAAAGTTCATCCACATAGGAATCATAATAAGTGTCATCATCGTTTTTTGAGATTTTTTATTTGCACGTGCAATTCGATATGCAAGAGGATATCCTATGAACAAACATACAACTGTTGATATTATCGCTAACTTTAAAGATCTACGTAAGATTACTAGATATGTATGGATTTCTGTAATGGATCCATCCTCATTTCGAATATTACTTACTGTTGTAAAGAAGCGAGATATATTTTCTGTTGTAAATTGAAAATTATTATCTGTAAAAGCAAAGTAAGCAATAAATACCATTGGAACTATGATAAATAAAAATGCCCAAATAGAGTATGGAGCTAATGCGGTATTACTCGCATGATTTCTTCCTTTAAAAAGCTTCATCATTCCTCTACTTCACCTCCTGGATTCGCTAATTCATAAGCCTCTTCAGAATAAGTAGAATAATCTCCAAACATTCCTGAATATTTAGATTTTTTCATAATATGAATATCATCTGGATGTAAATCAATTCCAATTTCTTCTCCCTCAGCGACAAATTCTGTAGTTTGAATCATCCATTTAAATCCACATATATCAACAATAATTTCATAGTGGACTCCTAAAAATGTCACCGATGTCACTTTTCCACATAATTTTGCCTCATGAACAGGAATTATACTAACATCTTCAGGTCGAATGACTACATCAACTGGTTCATTTTTATTAAAACCTTTATCCAAACATTCAAAAATATGACCAGCAAATTTAACTGCATAATCTTCTAACATAACCCCATCTAAAATATTACTTTCCCCAATAAAATCCGCAACAAATGCATTTACTGGTTCATTGTAAATATCTGTAGGTGTACCAATTTGTTGAATTTTCCCCTCACTCATTACAACAATTGTATCTGACATACTTAAAGCTTCTTCTTGATCATGAGTAACAAATACAAATGTAATCCCTGTACTTTTTTGTATTTTTTTCAACTCTACTTGCATATCTTTTCGAAGTTTTAAGTCTAATGCTCCTAACGGTTCATCCAACAACAAAACCTTTGGTTTATTAATCAATGCTCTTGCGATTGCAACACGTTGTTGTTGTCCACCTGATAAACTAGTTACACGACGGTTCGCAAAATTATTCAACATTACTAAAGATAGCATTTCCTCTACTTTTTGTTTAATTTCATTTTTAGGAACCTTCTTTTCTCGTAATGGAAAAGCAACATTTTCAAACACATTTAAATGAGGAAATAATGCATATTTTTGAAATACCGTATTTACATTTCTTTTATGAGGAGGTTCATCATTAATTCGATCCCCCATAAAAATAACATCTCCACAATCTGGATGTTCGAATCCTCCAATAATACGCAATGTCGTTGTTTTTCCACAACCTGAAGGCCCTAACAACGTAATAAATTCATTATCATGAATATCAAGACTAATGTCATCAAGTACGACTTCCTCGTCAAATGATTTCGTAATGTGTTTTAATTCTATAATTTTTTTCAATGTACTCACTCCTCTTCATATAAACTTTTAGAATAGATGTAGGTTACAAACAAAAAAAAGTGATATGCTTAATGAACATATCACTTGTGTACTATCGATTATAATATACCATACTTTTATACTTCTTGTTTTTCCATAAAAAAACAGAATTCACTTAGAAAAAAAGATATAATAGAATCACAATGGATCAGAGTCTATATAGCAAAGAATACTTTTACTACTCTTATTGACCATTTCACAAGTATATGCCACATGGCATTAGTTTAAAGTAACCAACTCATAAAACTGAGCTTCTAACTCAATCAATAAGGCAACAGAAGTTGCCAACTGCTTTTACACAGTTTTCGGCATTCGACCCGGCTGTCCGTATGGCCTTGGCCGATAAAATCGGCGGTCGTATCTTGCTTTGGAAAGACTTTTTTCCAATTGAGATGAATTATTTATATCATAACAATTTTTCTTTGTAAATAAAAAATTCACATTTTTAACATTTTTATAAATAAAAACTAACATTTCACCCACATATTAAAAAAATTATGTAAAATACAAATAATTTTAACATTTCATTGAAAATACTAAAAAACCAAGAATCGTTCAGTTCTTGGTATAATGATATTTTTTATTTTACTTATAAATATCCATGATTTTTATGTTGCCAATGACCATTTTCATCTTTTACTAAAATCCATGACCAATCATAAGTTGTATTTTTATTTAATGTTGGAGATACCCCAAATATTCCTGTATCAAAAGATGTATTAATAATCATGATTTCCCCTGGTTTTGCATTTTTATCCCACTGTAATGTAATCTGATCACCTGCGTAACCGATGGATGTCAACGTAGAAGATTCAATGTTTTCTTCAAAGAATTCTTTAACTACCTCCATTCCTTCATTGATTTCCTTATCACTATAAATTTTCGAAGTTTCCTTATGTACAATAAGTTCCTTACTAATTGTACTTTTGCTACTACATGCACCTAAACCAAAAACTAATCCAGCTGATAATGCAATTAAGAAAAGCTTTTTCATCTTTATGTCCTCCCAAAAAATCTCTTTCTGTTGAAAATATAAAACATAACAAAAAGATTGTAAATACACTTAAGAAAGACGTAAGAAAGACGTAAGTAATCATTCATTAACTTTCTTTATATGACTTAAATTATACTTTTTAACAATCTAAAGCAATAAAAAGTACCCTCCTTACTATTTTTCCAGTAAAGAGGATACCTATCAAAAATTGGGCCTTTTTTTCTATTTTCCACACTGATGAAATTATTTATTCATTGTATGACTCTCACATTCAACAGGGATAAATGAAAATTTTTGTACATCAAATAAACCCATATCTGTCAATTTTATTTCTGGAATAACTGGTAAAGACATAAAACACAAAGTCATAACTGGTTCCACTTCTTTATTCACTCCTAATTCTTCATATGCTTTTTTATGAATATCAATTACTTTTTGTTTTACCCATTCGCCTGGTTGATCACTCATCAATCCTGCGATAGGCATTGGCATGCATTCAATTACTTCTTTATTATTTACTAGCACAATTCCACCATTTTGTTTTTGAAGACTCTCAACTGCAAAAGCCATTTCTTCGTCATCCACTCCTGCTACAATGATATTATGAGAATCGTGTGCAATCGATAATGCAATCGCACCTTTTTTAATACCATATCCTTTTAAAAATCCACATGCAACATTACCCGTCATATGGTGACGTTCTACTACAGCAACCTTTACAATATCTAAATCAGCAGAGAATACATACTCTCCATTTTCCACTGGAATAATTGCTGTTTCTTTTTTTGTCACTACACCACCTGGTTGAATAGCAATCACATGAACATGGTTATTGGTAAGATGCATTTTTAATTTTTCAGCAGAGAAATCTTTTAAATGAACACTATTTTTAACTTCAGATATATCTTGTTTTTCATATGTTGGAAGATATTTTCCTTCTTCAGCTACTAACTGACCGTGCATCCATACACGATTCACATGAAACTCTTTTAAATCATCTAGTAAAGCAATATTTGCTAAATAACCAGGTGCGATTGCTCCTCGATCATAAAGTCTAAAACATTCAGCTGCATTTAAAGTTGCCATTTGGATTGCTGTTATTGGATCTATTCCTTCTTCAATACATTTTCGTAAATCGTTTTCTATATGACCTTTTGTCAAAATATGCTTTGGCTGTATATCATCAGAACATAGCACACATCTACGACTATTCTCAGGTGTAACACCTTTCACAAGTTTTCGTAAATCATGGCATGCAGAACCTTCACGAAGCATAACATACATACCAAGAGATAAACGCTCTTTCATTTCATCAAGAGTACTACACTCATGATCATCATGAATACCAGCACAAGCATAAGCAGTCAAATCTTTACCAGACAACCCAGGACAATGTCCATCAATTAATTTACCAGATTGTTTTGCAATCATTAGTTTTTCTAATACTTCATCATCTCCATTGATGATACCTGGAAAATTCATAAATTCCCCTAATCCAAGGACATCTTCTCTTGTCATTGGTTCTTCCATTTTATCCGCATTTACTATCGCTCCTGCATGTTCAAATGGTGTCGCAGGAACACATGATGGCAACATAAACTTAATATCCATTTTCGTATTTTTAGCTGCTTTCATCATATAATCAAGTCCTTTAATTCCCATAACATTTACAATTTCATGAGGATCTGCAATAATCGTAGAAGTTCCATGAGGTACTAATAATCTACCCAACTCTTCTGGACTAACATACGAAGATTCGATATGAATATGACTATCAATAAATCCAGGAACGGCATATCTACCTTCTGCATCTATTTCTACCTTTCCATCATACTTACCCACACCAGCAATTTGTTCACCTACAATTGCGATGTCTCCATCAATAATTTCTTTCGTAAACACATTCACTACTTTACAGTTTTTAATAACTACATCTGCCTTAATCATACCACGAGCTGACATAATTAAATCTTTTAACAATTCCTTTTTCATTTTGTTCTTCTTTTTCCTCCATTACTCTCTTTATCGCATGAATGATAGTAAATAACTATAATTATATTTCAGAGATATTCTATACATTATCTTATCATCACAAAATAATTACGAGATAGCTACTTTTTTCGATGATTGATAACTTTCTAGAATACAATACACAGATTTTCTATATTAATAGAGTAAACAATGTATAAATAAACCTTAATTTAAATTTTTTAAATACTATTTTATTATTTTCAAATATAGAGATTAAAGTCACAGACATCATCTCCTCTTACAATCGTCTTTGTTCTTTTCCAAATCAATTTAGGACGCATATTTCCATAACAAATATCATCTGTATCACAAAATGTAGAAGCTATTTCAAGACAATCTAACTCTTTGCATAACTGATGATATGGACAACTCGTCATATCAAATTTTACTTCATCTTTATTAACTTCATAAAAATGATATCGAAATCCTGCATCTTCTCTAAATAATTTTGGAGCAAACGTATTCCAAAGTCTTGGAACAATACGATATAGACCTGGAACTTTTAACATTTTTCTAATCCCTTCTGCTGGAGTATCCACAAAAGTTTTGCACAAAGAATTATGTTCTTTTTCCATATATTTCAAAACATTCTGAAATTTTTTAAATCTAATATACTGAACCTACTGATTCTGCATTTGAGTAAACTTTTTTCATAATCTTTCCTCATTTTTTAAAGACTATTAATATTAATTCCATAGTATTATCGCTGCTATTTAGAGTCAACTCTTAAATATTCACTGTAAATAACACCTACAGAAATTTATCTAAATATAAATGATTAATAATTGTAATATGGTTCCTTTTCAAGCATAAAAAAGTCCTATAAATAGGGCTTTTGAATGATTTTATAATAATATAAACTATATATTCTTTTGTAATTGTAGTATTCCTTTAATATAGGAACTATCTTGATTATTATGATATTGATCACAATATGTAATCTTCCCATTTTCCAGCACAATTACTTTATCATATTTTTGTAAAATTGCTTCTGATACTCGATGGCTGACACTAACAATGGTCATATCATCTAAGTTTGTAACTAAATTATCTATTTCATTCGCAAGATTCATATCTAAAGAAGATGTTACTTCATCTAGTATCAACATTTGTGATTTATGTAGTAATGCTCTTGCAATCGCAATTCTCTGTTTTTCCCCACCTGATAATATTTTACCATTTTCTTCTAACGATTGATCTAATAAAGAAATTTTACCTGTTAAATTGACTTTCTTTAAAACATCAATAATTTC
>RCNI01001337.1_pt1 | contig 14252 bp, 13 predicted proteins | sample 2041151 | NCBI WGS metagenome assembly RCNI01 (sample SAMN09708214, study PRJNA481090) | feces metagenome | isolation source: feces | place: Antarctica: Albino Rookery | reverse complement strand
GCACCGCTTCATCGACACTCAACCCCTGCTGCAGCTGTCCCATAACGCGCATAACGGTGAGAAAGACATACGTCGAATACGCATCTTTTCTCAACTTTCGAATATTCATCCCATCATTAGGAACTCCTCCGCTGACAGAAGGCACCCCGTTGACCAGCGCAAAAAGCAGGCCAGAGAAGGACAAGCTAGCCAAGAAAACAGTTACATCCCACACCATAGACTCATAGAAACACCCAAGCAGCACTATCGCCAACAGCGCCACAATGATATTCATCAGCACCCCTCCTGCATTATAGAAAGCAATACCAAAGTCGGTATCTCTTTTCTCCGGAGGCATCATCATGCACTGACCTCCTACGCCCGGGATAGCAAAACGCGACAAATGAAACTTACCATTCTTTCGCGAAAGGACGAAGCCCAATACCATAAAATAAACAAACGACCATCCTCTTAAGAGAGCCGCAACCATGTGACCGGCCTCATGCAAAATTATCTGAAGGAAAAAGGCTGCAAAGAACAAAAATACGCCTTCTGTAATACGAAGGGCTGCCAACCACCAGGAAAGCGTGTCGCCGAACTCGTGCGTCATAGAAAGCCCCAAGAGACCACCCAGCCCTATACAGATTACAAAAAAGACAATAGACACTAATGTATTTTTAGTTTGACTCTTCATAAAATATGATTTAAGGTTGTAATACGGCTTGCAAACAACAATCGACAAACCGCGTAAAGATACGAAAAGTTGAACTTTCTATGCACAAAGCACCACTGAAATAACGACAAAGACTAAAATCTAAAAAGAAGATATCCGAGAAGAAGAAAAGAAAAAAGCTCTTGCAAATCATCGATTCACAAGAGCTTAATTTCGACTCGAAGCGGGACTTGAACCCGCACAGCCGCAATGGCCAAGGGATTTTAAGTCCCTCGTGTCTACCGATTCCACCATTCGAGCAGCCTTAGAGCGGAAAACGAGACTCGAACTCGCGACCCTAACCTTGGCAAGGTTATGCTCTACCAACTGAGCTATTTCCGCGTTAACGGGTGCAAATATAGAGGGTTTTAAGTTACCCACCAAACTTTTCACCCGTTTTTTTCAAAAAATTATCATTATCGACCTAACAAGGCTTTTTCCGCTACCTCAACAGTCGAAAAATCAAAGCCTGCCACCACCTGATCCATTAAATGGACAATCTGATCGTTACATAAGTTGCCGATACTTCCTTCATGGGTATGATGCACCTCTTTATCGTGAGTAAACTTACCCGCTTCAATATCAAGTCCCACTTTCTTGTAAGCATCACGGAAAGGCATCCCTTCCGCGGCCAAACGATTGACTTCCTCCACACTGAAGATAGCCATGTACTTATCATCATCCAAGATATGTTCATTCACAGAAATCTTATCCATAATGTACGTAGCCATCTGAAGGCAATCTTTCATTTCTTCGAATGCCGGAAGGAAGACCTCTTTGATTATCTGCAAATCACGGAAATACCCACAAGGCAAGTTATTCATAATCATCATAATCTGCTGAGGAAGAGCTTGAATCTTATTGCACTTGGCACGTGTAAGTTCAAATACATCAGGATTCTTCTTATGAGGCATAATGCTAGACCCAGTAGTACATTCATCAGGCAATTTTACAAAGCCGAAATTCTGACTGCTGAACATACAGGCATCATACGCCATCTTCGACAATGTTCCAGCGACAGAAGCCAGTGCAAATGCCACATTACGCTCCATCTTGCCACGTCCCATTTGGGCATATACTACATTATAATTCATGGAATCAAAGCCCAACAGACGAGTCGTCATCTCGCGGTTCAACGGGAAAGAAGAGCCATACCCCGCCGCTGACCCCAATGGGTTGCGGTTACAGACCTTATAAGCAGCCTGCAAGAAAAGCATATCATCCACCAAACTCTCAGCATACGCACCAAACCACAAGCCGAAAGAAGAAGGCATGGCTATCTGCAAATGGGTATACCCCGGCATGAGCACCTTCTTATAGCGTTCGCTTTGGGCTATCAATACGTTAAACAAATCCTCTACAGCCTCAACGATACCCTTCAACTCAGAACGCGTGAAGAGTTTCAAGTCTACTAAAATCTGATCATTTCGAGAACGTCCACTATGAATCTTCTTGCCGACATCACCCAAACGACGAGTCAGCATCAATTCCACCTGAGAATGCACATCCTCAATGCCATCTTCTATGACAAACTCTCCCTTCTCGGCCGAAGCATAAATTTTCTTCAGTTCTTCGAGCAAGATCTGGAGTTCATCGGCTGCAAGGAGTCCAATACTCTCCAACATCGTTATATGAGCCATAGACCCCATCACGTCATACTTGGCCAGGTAGAGGTCTAATTCTCGGTCGTGTCCTACTGTAAAACGGTCTATCTTCTCATTTACCTGAACACTCTTTTCCCAAAGTTTCCGTGCCATAATCAAGCGTTTAAAGAATCATAACGGAAGATTGAAAGCAGATTAGCAAACATCTCTACTCCCTCTTTACAAGGCTTGGATATCATTGGCTTCATGAAGAGACCCACATCCACACGCAAAGTAACCTTCATCTTAGCCTGAGCAGCATCTACCGGCAATATCTGAATCCACAGGTTAAAAGGTACAGGAGAATTATCAGCGCCCAGCTTCACCAACTTCAATTCTTCACGTTCCACTACTTTCAGTGTCACCGTCATTCCTTTTGCCGTGATTTCCAAAGCATCAGGACTCACCACCTTCAGAGTTACGCTTACGCCTTTGGCTTGGATTTCCATAGTATCCTCATCAAGGAAACTCATATTGAAATCCACCCCTGCACGTTGGCCTTCAAACGCTCTGGCCATCTTCTTGATGTTGTTCAAATCGGACAACACATTATATACTTGTTCCTGACTATAAGAAACGTATTTTACATTACTTTCAAATTGTACTGCCATAATAAAATAAAAAAACGGATTCCGCAGAATGCCACAATTCCTAAAGAATCATGATATTCCGTAAAATCCGTATCTGTTATAATTAAATATGATTAATTACTTTCCTGTCCAATGTGAAGGATCTTCTCTCCAAGCCTGAAGAACTGGAATATCTTCTTCCTTGATGTAATTTGTTTTCAAAGCAGCTTCAAGCACTGTGTTGTAATTAGTCAATGTAACCAATTTTACGCCTGCTTCTTTGAATGCATTAACAGAAACATCAAAGCCATATGTAAATGAAGCAATCATTCCAATAACTTCACAACCGTTGTTGCGGATAGCTTGAACAGCCTTCAAACTGCTACCACCTGTAGAAACCAAGTCTTCTACAACTACCACTTTCATTCCTGGGCGCAATTCACCTTCAATCAAGTTTTCCAAACCGTGATCTTTTGGACTTGAGCGCACATATACGAACGGCAAGTTCAATTCTTCAGCTACCAATGCGCCCTGTGCAATTGCACCTGTTGCAACACCAGCAATCGCATCTACCCCCCCGAACTGTTCAAGAACGACACGACAAATCGCCAACTTCACGAAATTACGAAGTGCAGGATAAGACAAAGTCTTACGATTGTCACAATAAATAGGGGACTTCCAGCCTGAAGCCCAAGTAAAAGGATTGGCAGGCTGAATCTTAATAGCTTTAACCTTCAGCAACTTCTCTGCGAATAATCTTTCCGATGCTTTCATAATTTTTCAAATATTCTGATAAACGTTTGTGCAAAAATAACTAAATCCATTGGGAATGGAAAAAAAATATGCATTATTTTTATAAAAAGTTGTTTATCGAATCATTTCGCATAAGCCAGTGTCACAACGCTTATCTTCACACCTTCGATAGAAGACAAACTATCAATGCAAGAAGCAGTCGTTGCTCCTGTTGTAAAAACGTCGTCGACCAAAAGTATATGCTTATGAATTAAATGATTGGAATCAGGAGTGACCCGAAACAGATGCCGAGCATTCTGCCAACGTTCAGAGCCCGATTTGTGAGTCTGCGTTGCATTGTTGTGGGTACGTATCAAGGCATCGGTCACGACAGGTATTCCGGTCAAATCAGCGATTCCTTTAGACAACCATTCGCTTTGGTTATAGCCACGCCGTTTCAGCCGGAGGGGATGCAACGGGACAGGCACTATCGCATCAATTCCGGTAAAGAATCCGGAATCAGCAAGTTCGGAAGCCAACAAATGTCCCATCTGCCGACAAAGCTCCTTCCGACCCTGATACTTCATTCCTTGCAAAATTTTCGAAACCATTCCGCCTTTCGTGTAGTAAAACAATGACGAAGCCCTGCAAACAAGCGGACTGGACCAAAGGCAACATTCCATTTCATTGCCAGGCATATCCAACGAGTGAGTCCGAGGAAGCTCCGACATGCATTGCATACAAAGCGCTCGCTCACCTGCCAATAATTTTTTTCCGCACCCCAAGCACAGACGAGGGAAAAAGAAATCACACAAATCAGTCCATAAATTCTTCATCATCGACCTGCTTAATATGCTTCAGCACCTCATCCATCAAAAAACCTTTACTCACAGCATACCGAATGAGTTTGGTATTCCTTTCGCATGCAGTAGCAGCCTTGACACTGCGATTTTTTTGTTTGAGCAATCCTGCTAGAATCTCATGATATTCCTTTTCATCAATTTCGTCCATACCCGCTTCAATATCAGCAGTCGAAACCTGCTTCATCCGCAAGACCTGCGAAATTTTCATGCGTCCCCACTGATTAAAGCGATATTTATCACGAATAAAGGCCCTGCAATAACGGGCAGTATCCAAATAGCGTTCTTTAAAAAGATGTTGCATAATACGCTCTGTCACGGCGGGTTCACCGCCCCACTGGCAAAGTTTTTTCTCCACTTCGGAAGGACAGTGTTCGGATGCAGAACAATACACTTCCGCTTTGTATTTCAATTCATCTTCTGAATATTCTTTCATGGTCGTATCGCTTTTACCATTCGGTCATTACCATAGAAATCCTTACGCAACTCCACCGAATCATATTCCAGTTCTTCCAGGAGTTCGCAAGTTTCTTTTCCATACAATTGATTGATTTCAAAATATAACATTCCTCCCGGAGCCAACAGGTGCAAGCCCAATTCAGCAATCCGCCGATAGAAGAGCAACGGATTTGAATCAGGAACAAACAAGGCTAAATCCGGTTCCCAATCCAAAACATTCCGTTCCATGGATTTCCGTTCACTTTCACCGATATACGGAGGGTTGCTGACCAGCACATCCAATTGCATAGTTGGAATATCATCGTCAAGCACATCCACCAATTCAAAGGCTATATCTACCTCATTTTTCCGGGCATTCCGTTGAGCGACTTCTAACGCTTGAGAAGAGACATCCCATGCTGCAACCTGAGGAAGAAGCATTTTCTTTGCCAAAGAAATCGGGATACACCCGCTGCCCGTTCCAATATCCAACAAGCGCACACCTTCCTGAGGATGATCGGCAACAATCCAATCGACCAACTCAGATGTTTCAGGACGAGGTATCAAGACATCCAGCGTCACTTCAAACGTCAGTCCGCAAAATGTAGCTTCACCTACAATATACTGAATCGGTTCATAGCTTTTCAACCGCATAAGAATATCCTCCGCACGGGCCAGCATTTCTGATGAAAAATTCATATCTTTGCCCGCATAGAGGTCAAGAGTTGAAAGGTGAAAAACGTCGGTTAATATCCATTTGGCAAGAGCTGCCGTTTCTGACTCGGGATAATAACCAGATAATTCTTTTCTGATATGAGTATAATAAGGATGCATAATATGCAAAAATAAAAAAAAAACATCACATTATGACAAAGGATGAAAAATATATAAGAAGGTGCATTGAATTAGCTTCAAACGGATTATGCAATGCGGCGCCCAACCCCATGGTAGGAGCTGCCATTGTATACCAAGACCGAATTATAGGCGAAGGATACCATGCCCGCTGTGGAGAAGGACATGCTGAAGTCAATGCTATAGCCTCCGTAAAAGAACGTGAATTATTAAAAGACGCCACTATTTATGTCAGTCTAGAGCCATGCTCTCACTACGGGAAAACGCCTCCTTGCGCCGATCTGATAATCCGAACAGGCATTCCACGAGTCGTAATAGGTTGTGTCGATCCTTTTTCACAAGTATCAGGACGCGGAGTCCAAAAGCTTCGTGACGCAGGAGTTGAAGTTAAAGTGGGGGTTTTAGAAGCCGAATGCAAAAACCTAATCCGCCGTTTCGTGACCTTCAACACCCAAAAACGTCCTTACATCACACTCAAATGGGCCCAGTCGGCTGACGGATACATCGATATCCTGCGCACTGAAGGAAAACCTGTCGTTCTTTCCACCCCCATCACTTCCTCTTTCGTACACAAGCAACGTGCCGAACATAAAGCAATCCTAGTAGGACGTAAAACCGCCTTGCTGGACAACCCTTCGCTGACTACAAGAAACTGGTATGGAAAGAATCCACTCCGTCTGGTCATCGACAAAGACCTTACTCTACCCTCCACCTTGAAACTGTTTGACAAGTCAGTTCCAACAATCGTCTTCACCTCGAAAGAGAAAGAAGCACAAGACAACCTTATATATGTAACGTTAGATTTTTCAGCCGACATTCTTCCTCAGATCTTGGACGAACTATATAAAAGAAAAATCCAGTCACTCATGGTCGAAGGAGGAAGCGTTTTGCTGCAATCTTTCATTGATGCAGGAATATGGGATGAGATTTTTGTAGAACACGCTGCGAAAGTATTGGGAAATGGAGTAAAAGCCGCAACTTTACCTTCTAATTTAACTGTTAAATACGAGGAAAAAGACGGAGTTTTAATCTGCCATTACTATCAATAGTCTCATTTTTATTATCAAAAGCTAATAAAAAAGCAAAGTTTATCCCTAATTTTATATAAATCTTGGTGCAAATCTTCTATAACGAAAAAAAACTTCCTACTTTTGCAATCTATAACAAAAGACTCATTAACAAATGAAAATAAAGTTTTTGCCATTTTGGGTTGGCGGTATACTCTCAACCTCTGCATTTTTTTCTTCTTGTCTTGACAATGAAATACAAACTTACGTGTTTCCAGAAGAAACTAGTATCAGCTCATTTTCTATCGGAACAGTCAGTGTAGAAAGACCGGGAAAAGATTCTTTGGGAAAAGATACAATCTTTATTGATACTATCAATTGCGAAAGATATCCATTCAGCATTGACCAGCTTACTCGAACCATTGAAAACAAGGATTCTCTACCTGTAGGTTCTAACGTGAGCAAAGTACAGACCAAAATCTCAGCTGATACAGAAATGATTACCTATGTTAGAAAATCCAGCACAGGAGAAGATAAAGATACCATTTGGACACCTCAAGATTCAATTGACTTTACAAAACCTGTCTATTTCACCATTCATTCAAGAGGAGGACATGCAGGAAGAGCCTATAAAGTGACTGTTAATGTACACAAACAGCATCCTAATGTTTTAGCATGGAGTCACTTTGTAAACACAAATTTTGCATCAAAAGGTTTGACCAAACAGAAAACTGTGGTTCTCAACCAGCGAATCTACGTATTTGGCATCAACAGTGAAGGAACTCCTGTAGCAGAATCAATGCCTGTCAGTGACGGCAAAATTTCTACATGGGAATTGGCAGCTACACTGCCTGCAAATACAGTAACTTATTCTGCACAGGCATGGAAAGGAAACGTATATTTCGTAGCTGACAAGAAATTATACAAGTTGACAACAGACGGTTCTACAGTTCAAGTCGGAAATCTCGCCAACTTGAAGAACTTAGCAGGAACCGGCAAAACGACAGCTGCGACAGAAGTATTATTCGCATTGAACGAAAACCAGAAGATCGTTGCTCTCGATGAAAACGGCAACAAGGTTTCTAATACAGAGTTAGAGTTCATTGGCAACCAAACATTTGAAACCGACCGCTTATCTAGTGTGACTTATCCGGCACGCCACAACGCTTCGCTCACACGAACTTTGGTAATGAGCAACAACCCTCATACCGCAGCAAGCGATACAACGGCGTACCTATATAATTATACAACCAACGATACCAAATGGAATAAATACACCATGGTAAATCCGAAGGTATGTCCAAACTTGGAAAATATTTCATTGATTTATTATGACAACAAGCTCTATGCTTTCGGCGGTGGACTTGAATCAATGAAAATCAAGCCTTTTGAAGCGTTCTATTGTTCTACAGACAATGGACTCACTTGGATAAAGGTTCTGAAAGACATGACGTTTCCTAAAGAAGAATCAGAAGGGAATCATAAATTACTTCCATTTGCTAACTATTATACAGCCAATGAAGAAGGAAGCTATTCAACTGTAGTAGACACCGACAAGTTCATCTGGCTAATTTGGAAAGATGGAAGCATGACAAGAGGACGTATCAACCGTTTAGGTTTCGCCCCAAAATGGTAAATTAACGATATAAACAAGAAACATGCAATATAAAGACCATATCGATATGAATCGGCTTCCGGCTCATGTAGCCATTATCATGGATGGTAACGGACGATGGGCTAAGGAACGTGGATGCATCCGTACTTTCGGACACCAGGTTGGTGCTGAAACCGTACACAAAACTGTAGAAACCGCAGCCAGGTTAGGTATCAAATACCTGACTTTGTATACTTTCTCAACAGAGAACTGGAACAGACCCGAAGCTGAAGTGAGTGCCTTGATGAATCTGCTCATGGACCAGATTGAGGAAGAGACTTTTATGAAGAACAATATCCAATTCAACATCATCGGTCAGATGGAGCGACTTCCACAAGCTGTACGCAAACGATTGGAACTATGTATCGAAAGGACATCGGTCAACACAGGGATGTGCTTGACACTTGCTTTAAGTTATTCTTCCAAATGGGAATTGACAAAAGCGATGCAACAGATTGCTGAAGAAGTTGCAAATCAGGAACTGAACCCCGAAGACATTACCGATGAAACCATCGCACAGCATCTCGCTACGAAAGACACGCCCGATCCGGAATTGTTAATCCGCACCGGAGGCGAACTTCGTTTAAGCAACTACCTGCTTTGGCAGTGTGCTTACTCAGAGTTGTACTTCTGCGATACATATTGGCCCGACTTCAACGAAGAAGAGTTTTATAAAGCAATCTGTGATTATCAAACAAGAGAACGCCGTTTTGGCAAAACTAGTGAACAATTATAACCTATAACAATGTATTACCGTCTATTAACTATACTGCTGATAACAACTAGCTTGTCCGCTTTTACGGTCAACGGACAAGCTCAGGATCTGCCTACCGAAGATAAGAAGCCAGTCATCCTTTATAACGGTTCTCCCAAGAAATACGAGATTGCCGACATTAAAGTTACAGGAGTCAAGAATTATGAAGATTACGTATTGATTGGCATTTCCGGCCTCGCTGTGGGACAGACTATTACTGTTCCAGGAGATGATGTGACCTCAGCCATCAAAAAGTATTGGAAACATGGATTATTCTCAGATGTGAAGATCTCTGCAGAAAAAATTGACGGAAACAAGATTTATTTGCTGATTCAGCTCCGCCAACGTCCACGTATCGCCGACATCGTATTCCATGGTGTCAAGAAGAGTGAACGCGAAGATCTTCAGGCAAAGTTGGGACTGGTGAAAGGAAGCCAGATTACCCCTAACTTGATAGACCGTGCCAAAATCCTCATCAAGAAACATTTCGATGAAAAAGGATTTAAAAATGCTGAAGTGAATATCGTTGAACGTGAAAACCCCGCTAACGAAGAACAAGTATTCGTGGATGTCAACATTGACAAGAAGGGGAAAATCAAAGTTCATCAAATCACCATCGAAGGCAACCAGATACTTTCGGACAAGAAGTTGAAACGCGTCATGAAGAAGACCAATGAAAAAGGAAAGTTGGTCAACTTGTTCCGTGCTAAAAAATTCATTGACGAAAAATATCAGGAAGACAAACAACTTATCATCGACAAATATAACGAATTAGGTTATCGTGACGCACAGATTGTAGAAGATAGCATTTCATCGTATGATGACAAGAGCGTCAACGTCTTCATGAAAATCTACGAAGGTGACAAGTATTTCTTGAGAAACATCACTTGGGTAGGTAATACGGTTTACCCTTCAGACCTGTTGGCTGAAAAACTGCAAATGAAACGAGGTGACGTATACAACCAGAAATTGTTGAACGACCGTATCACCGGCGATGAAGATGCTATTGGTAACGATTATTACAACCATGGTTACGTATTCTACAGCCTTGACCCGGTAGAAGTAAATATTGACGGTGACTCTATCGACTTGGAAATGCGTATCACAGAAGGTCCTCAGGCAACGATCAGCCATGTACGTATCAACGGTAATGACCGCTTGTATGAAAACATTGTACGTCGTGAATTGAGAACCCGTCCAGGAGACCTTTTCAGTAAAGAAGCCTTAGAGCGTTCTTATCGTGAAATCGCACAGATGGGACACTTCAACCCTGAAAATATCAAAGTAGATCCTCGTCCGGATATTCAATCGGGTACGGTAGATATCAACTGGGATTTGGAATCAAAAGCGAACGACCAGATTGAGTTCTCTGCAGGTTGGGGACAAACCGGTGTAATCGGTAAATTGAGTTTGAAGTTCACCAACTTCTCATTTGCCAACCTTTTCCGCAAGAACAAGAACTACCGCGGTATCCTTCCTCAAGGCGATGGACAGACATTGACCATCAGTGGACAGACCAACGGTAGATATTATCAGTCATACAACGTTTCATTCTTCGACCCTTGGTTTGGAGGAAAGCGTCCTAACTCGTTCTCTGTATCTGGATTCTATTCAAAACAGACCGACGTGAGCAGCCAGTATTACAACCAGGCCTTCATGAACAACTTCTACAACATGGGAATGGGCTATATGGGCGGATATAATGGCTATATGGGCAACTATGAAGCAGCTTACGACCCGAACAAATCCATTCAGATGTTCGGCTTCAGCGTAGGATTCGGTAAACGTCTAAGATGGCCGGACGACTACTTCACCTTGTCTGCTGAGTTGTCATACCAACGATTCATCTTGAAGAACTGGAGCTACCTGTATATCAAGTTGAACAACGGACAATACATGAACACCGGTAACTGTAACAACTTCAGCGTCGGATTCACATTAGCCCGTAATTCTACAGATAACCCTATCTTCCCAAGATACGGTTCTGACTTCAGTGCATCAGTTTCATTCACGCCACCATATTCATGGTTCAGCAAGAGAGACTATGCTACTTATGGCAAAGACAATTACGATGATGCAGCCAAAGTTTATCGTTGGATAGAGTACCACAAATGGAAACTGAAAGCTAAAACATATACAGCTTTGCTGCCAATCAAGAAGTGTCCGGTAATTATGACCCGTACCGAATTAGGAGTATTAGGTCATTACAACAAATACAAACGTTCACCATTTGAAACCTTCTACGTAGGAGGTGACGGTATGACCGGTTATAGCTACAATTACGCATCAGAAACGATTGCACTCCGCGGTTATGAGAACGGAGCCTTGACCCCTTACGGTAGTGAAGGATACGCTTATGTTCGTTTAGGTGCAGAACTCCGCTACCCATTGATGCTGGAAAATACAACCAGTATCTATGCTTTAGGATTTGTAGAAGCCGGTAATGCTTGGAATGACGTAAAAGACTTCAACCCGTTCAGTTTGAAACGTTCAGCCGGTGTGGGTGTACGTATCTTCTTGCCGATGGTTGGTATGATGGGTATTGACTGGGCTTACGGTTTTGACAAGATTAACGGTTCACACCAGTATAGCGGTAGCCGCATTCACTTTATCATCGGACAGGAATTCTAAGCACCGGAAAAGTGAAGTACAAAAATTAAAAACTATTAAAAAAAGGAAGAAATTATGAAAAAGATGTTCCTCTCATTGTTGCTCATCATGACAACAATCCTTTCAGCTCAAGCACAAAAGTTCGCATTGGTTGACATGGAATATATCTTGAAACGGATTCCTGCCTACGAACAAGCCAATAGAGAAATAGAATCACTTTCCAAACAATGGCAAAGTGCTATTGAAGCAAAAGCAAATGAAGCGAAGGCACTTTACGAGGCTTACCAAAAAACTTCCGAAAGAATGTCGGCTTCACAAAAAGTTGCCAAAGAAGAACAAATTATAAAGAAAGAAAAAGAAGCTGCAGAATTGCGTAAAGAATACTTCGGACCAGAAGGAAAGTTCATGCAAAAGCGTCAAGAACTGATTGCACCCATTCAAGATGCTATCTATAACGCTGTAAAGAGTATTGCTACGAGAGAAAACTACGATGCCGTGATTGACAGGGCATCGGCACAAAGCATGATTTTCGCATCACCTCGTATCGATATAAGCAATGATGTACTTTTGAAATTAGGTTATTCAAAATAATTTTATACATTTGCAACCGAAACCTCTTTTTATAGAGATTTACAACCCATGAATTAATAAGAAAATAATAGAATTTACAACTATGATGAAGAAAATTGCTTTATTACTATTGCTCGTTCTACCTATGAGCTTGTTTGCACAGAAGTTCGCATACTTCAAGTCTGAATCTATCATTCCTGTAATGCCTGAATTCGCAAAGGCTCAGAAGGACATCGAAGTTCAGCGTGCTCAATATGAAGATGAAATCAAACGCTACCAAGAAGAATTCAATAAGAAATTCGCTGCTTTCCAGCAGGAACAGAAAACCCTTCCACAAAATATTTTGGAACGTCGTCAGAAAGAATTGCAGGAATTGTCTGACAAAGTAATCCAGTTCCAGCAGGATGCTCAGCAGCAGCTCCAGAAAATCTATGCTGACATGATGAGCCCTATTTATGAAAAGATGGAAAAAGCGGTAAAGACTGTAGGTAAAGCTGGTGCTTATACCATGGTATTCGACCTGAACCGTACAGACATCCCTTACATTGATGAAACTCAGACTAAAGATATCACCAACGATATCAAAACAAACTTGGGTGTCAGCTTGACCGCAGTTCCTTACAACCCTGCACAGGCTGCTGGCGGTCTTAAATAAGAGACCGGTCTTTTGATAAAGACTTTGTCGACGGAATTTATTAATCTCCTATACGAAGTGAAGAATCTTGTGATTAAGCCGATTCTTCACTTTTTTTATGGTACTAACTTATAAATACATCTGATATAATGTCGAATCTTGCCAATCCTTATACAGGGCCTATCGGTGTGTTTGACTCAGGATATGGAGGCTTGACCATCTTGAACAATATCCGACGCTCATTGCCTGATTACGATTTTTATTACTTGGGCGACAATGCACGTACCCCTTATGGATCACGTTCATTTGAAGTAGTTTATGAGTTTACACTTCAAGCGGTACGCAAACTCTTCGAATTGGGATGTCCTCTTGTTATTTTGGGATGCAATACAGCTTCTGCAAAGGCTTTGCGAACCATCCAACAGAAAGACCTCCCTTATCTGGACCCTACCCGCCGTGTTTTAGGTGTCATCCGCCCTACAGCCGAATGTATCGGTGCACTGACAGAAAGCCGCCACATCGGTGTGCTGGCTACCGCTGGAACCATCAAATCAGATTCCTATCCGCTGGAAGTCCATAAGCTCTTTCCCGACATCCAAGTCACAGGAGTGCCATGCCCTATGTGGGTCCCATTGGTAGAAAACAACGAATTCAATTCAGAAGGTGCCGATTATTTTGTGAAGAAATACATTCATACTTTACTTGAGAAAGACCCGCTGATTGACACGATAATTTTAGGATGTACCCATTATCCTCTTCTGTACGACAAGATCAGGCAGTTCACCCCCTCCCACATTCATTTAGTGGCTCAAGGTGAGTACGTAGCCAACAGCTTGACTGATTACCTCAAACGGCATCCAGAAATCGATTCACGGTGTTCTAAACACGGCAGAACCGGTTTCTTCACCACTGAGTCTACAGAAAAGTTCCGAGAATCAGCATCCATCTTTCTTAAAGATGAAATCGATGTCAAAAATATCATTCTCGAATAAAACCATTTCAACCGATTTCATCACTGCAGCGTATGTCTGTGGTGATGGATTTTTTATTGAAAGGGATTCACTAGTGTCTCTTAAGTTATGTTAATCGAATTCAAAATCAAAAGTCAATTGACAATTTGCTATTGGAGCAGGTTTGTCCTCCACGGGGAAGAACAAGTCTTTCATATCCCCTTTTACCAAGAGCGAACTTCCGATTATTCTCATGACTTCGTAGATATTGCGTCCGATTTTCATTTC
>RCNI01001229.1_pt1 | contig 14256 bp, 11 predicted proteins | sample 2041151 | NCBI WGS metagenome assembly RCNI01 (sample SAMN09708214, study PRJNA481090) | feces metagenome | isolation source: feces | place: Antarctica: Albino Rookery | reverse complement strand
AGAATAAAATTCAGTGTTCAAAGGGGCTTGGGGGCGCTGCCCTCAACAAGCGGTTTGTGGCTATCTGGATAGCCACAAGCATTGCTTGCTACAATATCCCCATATTTGTGAGTAAGTCACCAATCCCTCCCATAAAAAGCATCAGTACCAACGCAGGCACTAATATGGTTTGCCAACTCTGATAGAATGCATATTACTTTTTGCCCGTCGGCAGAGTGGAACGAGACAGGAATGAAAAAACGAATAAACCGAACACTTCCGTGGCGGTGTTCATAAGGACCTCAGCATATTATTTATCATAACAGATCCGTCGCATAACATAAAGGTGCAGCCAATCTGCAGACGGAAGGCTGCACCTATTTATAACAAATTATTTCACGTGGATGGCAGAAACATCCACATAGCTGGAATCAGAGCAAAAGTCATACCCTGAAATTCGGGAGCTATTCCAGAGAGCCAATTCGTGCGTATAGCTGATCGGCACAGCAAGAACTTGTTCTGAAACCGTCTGGAGTACTTCCGTATAAATTTCTTTCACACGCTCCAGATCGTCGGTGGAATCCAGTTCCTTGATGATAGACGGGTCAGACAAGAAGCCTGCAAACTGTGCTGCGATGGGGTCTGCACCCAACTCAGGGTTGATATTTGTCATCACAGTAAACGGGTCATATGCGCTCCCATAGGTGTAGTAGAAGCTGAGCTCATAGTTACCGGACATCATCTCTCCATACCAGGACATCATATCAGAACCTTGGATGACCGTGTTGAAGCCCACTTTTTTCAATTGTCCTGCAATAGCAAGAACCGCATCGTCAACACTGGAAAGACTTTGACAATAGATGAAGCGAACCGTTAAGGGTTTCCCATCCTTTTCCAAGATTCCATCCCCATCGGTATCGAGATAGCCAGCCTGGGTCATCAGCGCTTTAGCTTTATCCAGATCTGTGGCATAGACGGACTGCTCCACATCGCAATAGGGTTTTTCTTTCGGGAATAAATACTCCGCAGCCGTTTCCAGCCCATTGAATACGGAGGTCTCCAGTTCCTTTTGATCAATAGCCAAGGCCACAGCCTGCCTGACAAGCGGGTCATTGAACGGAACTGCATTCAGATTCATACCTAAATAGCGCGTTCTGTTACTCGCATATGCAGTCGCAGTATCGAATTCGTTTTCTCTGGAAAGCTCATCAAATCCGTCTGTGCTCATTTTGTCTGCACCTAGAATCGCATCAATCTCTCCATTTCTCAGTGCTAGAAGCTTAGCGTCATTATCCGGGATGGCTTTCACCTTAAATACATCCACCTCCGGCGGAGTCCCCCAGTAATAGGGATTGCGAACGAAGGTGGTCGTATCCCCATCCCGGCCTTCAAACATATAAGGTCCAGTACCCATGGTTTCATTTCTGCAATTTTCATAGGCCTGCGATACCCCACCCTCGAAAGCACGAGGATTAACGATAGCGAACGGCATCATCATGGTCAAATCGTTGAGCGCTCCATAATACGGAGAAGTAAGCTTCATGACAAAGGTATTTTCATCCGGTGTCAACAGCTCATCAAACAGGGTATTCAGCTTGCCGAATGACCCATTGTATACGCCCAAGCTTTCACCGACTGCCTCAAAGCTCTGTTTGACTGCATCGGAAGTAAAGGACGTCCCATCCGAAAACTGTACTCCAGGACGCAGATGGAAGGTATAGGTTTTTCCGTCCTCGGATACCTCCCAGCTCTCTGCCAAGGCACCTTCCAGTTCTCCCTTTTCATTGTACCTCACCAGGGTATCATAGAAATTGTGGGTCCAATAACCTGCGGCATAGTTGTTGGTACGTTCCTCTGTGACAACCGGGTAGAAGCCAAAGGAAAAATCCCAGCTTTCTGTCAGCGTGACCGTTTTGGTTGGTTCCTGCGAAGGTTTCTGTGGCAGATTTTCTTTTTTCCCGCAGGCGGCCAAAGAGAGACACATCGCCCCCGCAAGCCCCAGCGCAAATAGTTTTCTGAATTTCATCAAAATTCTCCTTTCCAGTGGTAGATAGCACGCCACTTGGCGAGCATATCCTGTGTGTATTCTAAAGCTGCTCAGGCAGGATCGAGGAGAGCAAGAGCCGACTATACGGATGTGTAAAGCAGTCGGTATTTCCAGAAAACGATCGATCCTCCACGATCACTCCGCTTTGCATCACCATAATGCGGTCAGCCAAATACAGAGCCGCATCCATATCGTGGGTGATAAACAGACAGCTCAGCGAAAGTTCCGAATGAAGCCGCTTTAGCAGATCTAATACATTCTTTTGAAGCAGCACATCTAAGCCGCTTACGACTTCGTCAAAAATTATGATTTCCGGCTCGGCCGCCAGAGCACGGGCAATACAGACTCTCTTCTGCTGACCGCCGGACAGCTCATATGCCTTTCTCTGTGCAAGCTCGGGGGGCAGCTCCAGCTCTTCCATCAGCCTATAGACTCGCTCTCGCTCCTCAGCCCGGGACATATGCTTCAAATTCCGCAGCGGTTCCGCAATGGAACGGTAGACAGAAAAGCGAGGATTCAGCGCACTTTTTCCGTCTTGCAGGACCATCTGGATTTTAGAACGGAGCTGAGGATCCTTGCGGAACTGTTCACAGGAGATCGGTGCACCGTCCAAAAGGATCGTGCCTTCTGTGGGCGGCAGGACACCGCACAAAAGTCGGGCCAATGTGCTTTTGCCGGAACCGCTCTCTCCTGCCAGTGCACAAAAAACACCATTCTCAAGAGAAAAGCTAACACGATTTACGGCATATTCCTGTGCGTCGGATACACCCTTGGTATATCGCTTAGATAAACACCTTGCCTCCAACATCAGCCATGCCCTCCAGTCCTTATGCGAGAAAGTGCTGAGGCGGTGATCAGGGCTTTTGTATAGGAAGCACGGGGGGATGCCACAATTTCATGTACCGCTCCACGCTCTAATATCATTCCATCCTTCATAATCAGCATATCGCCTCCCAGCTGCACCGCTGCGGAAAAGTCGTGGGTCACCATAAAAATACCGACACCATTTTGCCGAAGCTGTAAAAAAGAATTTATGGTTTCATTCCGGTGGATAACATCAAGGGCCGTAGTCGGCTCATCCGCAATCACGATTTTCGCCTCTCCCATCATGGCCATGGCGATCAGCACACGCTGAAGCATTCCCCCGGACAGCATATAGGGATATGCTCGATAGATCCCATCGACATCTGGCAATCCTGCCCGAGACAGATTTTCCAGAATCTTCACTTTGCGTGCGGCCTTTGGGATTCGACTGTGCAGAGCAAGGGTCTCATCCATTTGAGGACCGATTCGCATGGAAGGATCCAGAGCCGTCATCGGATTCTGAGGGATAAATGCAATATCGCCACCATAGACGCCCAGACGCTTCCGAAGGGATAAGGTCAGCAGATCGTGGTTATCAAATAAAATTTCTCCTTGGACGGAAAAGCGGTTCGGATCTAAAAGCCCCATAACGGCTCGACACGTCAAGGTCTTACCGCTGCCGGATTGTCCCAATAAAATGAGAGATTCCCCCTGGGAAATACAAAAGCTGACTTTGCGGACAAGCTCCTTGTTTTCTCCATTTGCAGTAATGCACAGATTTTTCACACAAAGGCTCATAAGCTTGTTTCCTCCGGGGTCAAATGGTCTCGAAGCGCTTCTCCAAACAGGTTGAAGCCTGCCGATGTAAGCAAAATACAAAGACCAGGATAAAGCAGTAATTCCGGATGGCTGTACAGGCCTGTTCGAGCATCGTTCAGCATAGCCCCCCACTCCGGGGTGCCTGCCGGAAGCCCCAGTCCAAGAAATGCAAAGCTGGACACCATGATAATAGCTGATGCCACACTGGTGCTGACATAAACCAGAAACTGCGGAGCGATATTGGGGAGCAAATGCTGAAACACAATTTTGGGTGTGCTGCATCCGGAAATGCGTGCCGCCAAAATATAATCTCTGCTCATTTCCGTCAAAGCATAGGAACGGACCACACGCACAAACCATGCCCAAGTGGCAATCAAAACCGATAACGCAATATTTTCGATTCCTTTGCCAAGCACTCCGATGACTGCAATCGCAATTATCAAAGCGGGAAAGGCGATAAAAATATCACAGATCATGTTCCACACGAAATCGACCTTCTTGCCGGCACAGACGCTGAGAGTCCCCACCAACAGACCAATCACAGAGAGCAGCATCAGGGTGGGAATACTGATGACAACGGAGTACCTGGCTCCGTATAGAAGACGAGACAGAACACAGCGCCCCAACTGATCTGTCCCCAGTGGATATCGGCCGCCGGGCGGCAGGTATTTGCAGGTCGTGTCGATCAATTTTGGATCATTGGGCGCAAGCACTGGTGCCAACAGGGCAACGCAGAGAACCAATACGATCAAAGCAAGCCCCAACAGAGCCTGTGGATCTTTAAAGAGTTTTTTACGCATGATCTTCCCTCACCATCCACGGACAAAGCAGCCGATTCAAAATATCACCAGCTAAATTTGCCAATACAAAAAGACCGGCAATGATGACAATGCAGGTTGCCGTGGCGGTGGAATCTGCCGCTGTAACACAGTTCACCAGATAGCTTCCAATTCCGCCCAGAGAAAACACACTCTCCACAACAACGCTGCCCGCAAACAGATAGCCCAAATGCTGGCAGAAGAGCGTAACAACAGGCGGCATTGCATTGCGCAGGATATGCCGCACCAATATCCGAGAGGGGGACAATCCTCTTGCTTTTGCGTACTGCACATAATCAGCTCCGGATTCCGACAGCAGGGCCGAACGCATCAATCGGATCAGCCCGCAGGCACAGGGAAGTGCCAGCGTAAACGAAGGCAGAAGATAGCCCTTCACCCCCGGGTCTGGCAGAACATGGAACCATCCCAGCTTCACAGCAAAGCCCAGCAAAAGCAAAAATCCCAGCCAAAAGGTGGGCATACAGATCCCGCCCATAGAGACCCACCGTACCGCATGGTCAGCCACGCTGTTTCGCCAGCGGGCACAGATCAAACTAATTGGTACGGTGAGCAGGATGATCCACAGCAACGACAGGACAACCAAATAAAAAGACACTGGAAGGTATGATTGCAGATCTTGCCGGATTGGTCTGTGAGAATAGAACGAATCTCCCATATCACCTGTGAACAAGCCACCCAGCCAACGGATATACCGAACAGGAAGCGGCTGATCCAGCCCCATCTCGGTACGAACCATTTCAATTTGTTCGGCAGTCACATTTAAGGCCCCCTTTCGAGCCATGATTTCAGCTGGATCCTTCCCGGACAGGGCGATAAACACGAAGCTAAGTATACTGACGCCAACCAGAACAACAGCCGCACTGGCCAGCCGCTTTCCAACATACTGCTTCATAACATCCCTCCCGCAAAAGTTAGTCTTGGCTAACTGTAAGTCTTAAAAACAACACCTCCGCTGAGATGTTGTTTTTAGGGTTAGCATACGCTAACTATTTTAACATACCAATGCAACTGTGTCAATCAGAAATGTAGCTCAGTTTTGGGAAGGTGTGGACTTTTTGCTCCAACCTGAGCTGCTGGTTCTCAGCTTCACATAATTTTGGTAGATTCCCTCCTGCCGAACGAGTTCCTCATGGCGGCCGGACTGAACGATCCTTCCATTGGAGATCACCTTGATTTGGTCGGCGTTGCGAATGGTATTCAGACGGTGTGCAATCACGAGAAGGGTCTTTCCACGGCACAGTTCACTGATCGCCTGCTGGATATAGCTTTCATTGTCCACATCCACATTGGCGGTAGCTTCATCCAAGATGACGATGGGGGCATCCTTCAGAATGCAGCGTGCAATGGAAAGCCGTTGCTTTTCCCCGCCCGAGAGAGAAGCTCCACCCTCACCGATCACTGTGTCAAAGCCATCGGGAAGCGCCATGATAAAGTCATAGCAGCGGGCCTTTTGGGCTGCTTCTATCACTTCTTCTCTGGTGGCATCCGGGCGTCCGATGGAGATATTGTTGTAAATGGTATCCTGAAACAGATAGACACGCTGAAACACCATACTGATATGGTCCATCAGCTCCGAGAGAGGAATGTTCTTGATATTTTTTCCGCGGATGAGGATCTCACCCTGCTGAATGTCCCAAAAACGAGCCAAAAGGCTTGCAATCGTGGACTTTCCGCCCCCGGATGGGCCGACCAGAGCCATCATCTGATTTTTTTCTAGCGAAAAAGAGATTTGATGAAGGACTTCCTTTTCACCATAGCCGAAGCTGACATTTTTGAACACAATTTCCGGTCCCTCATACGTATGAGGAATGCGTTGGGTTCCCGCATCCAGCAGCTCCGGCTCTTCAAATACCTGTTCGATGCGATCAAGGCAGCTGTTCATCACCGTTAATCTTGTCGCTTGACTATACAGAGCCTTAATCGGAACAAAAAGCTCAAGCACAAAAAGGAGCATACCAATGAAGTACAGCGCAGACAGACCGCCTGTGAGGAAGAGGAACACCGCCACTGCCAATACAAGCACAGAAGCAAGCCCATAGCAGATATAGAGGGTCAACGCCCAGGGAGCTTGATTTTTCTCAAAGGCAATGTTGGCCCGGCAGCTCTCCTCAAAATTCTGAGTAAGTTCCCGTGAATGCCGTCCAAGCAGGTTATAGGACTTTATGATCCCAATGCCCTCTGTAAAATCCAAAACCGCATTCGTTAAATTTTCGCTCTGCTGCTGGCGCACTGCGGAATGAGACAGTGCATCGCGGTTCATTCCTCGGGCGATCAGGGAAATGATGATGCATAAAATAGCTGCGGCAAGTCCTAACCTAAGATCTAAAAAGCACAGGAAAATAACGGTGACACACTGAGAAAAAATGAAACTCATCATGTCCGCCAAAACAGACATTGAATTTTCTTCAATAAAAAGCATATCCGTAGAGATCACCGAACTGATTTTCCCCAGATTTCCCTCTGTAAAATAACCCATCGGCATTTTTCGCAGATGCTTCCCCAGATCCATTCTCATATCAGCAAACAGTTGATAGCCAGCCGTAGATTGGAGCCGGTCGGATACCAGCTGAAACACGATCATCAACAGAAGGCAAACTCCCATTCCCACACCAAGCCACAGGCAAAATTCCGCATCCATCGATCCTTGATAAAACGCACTCAAAGCAAGGAACGACAGCATGATTGGAGAAATCTTCAGCATTGCTTTCAAAAACGAAAAGAGAAATGCAATCTGAATCCGCTTCTTGTATTTCCCGGAGATCTTCAATATCCGTTTCATCAACTGAATCATGCGCGTTCACCTCCCATATGCGCAGCCTCTACACCCCAAGCAACACTTTCCTCTGCTGCTTTCCAAAGTTTTTGATATTTTTCACAGTCTTGCAGCAATTCCTTGTGCGTACCGACCGCCAATAGATTGCCACTGTCCAAAACGCAAATTTGATCTGCCCCAATGATCGAAGGCAGCCGGTGCGCAATCACAATGACGGTCTTATTCCGGATCACCTCAGAAATTGCCTCATTCATACGCTCCTCGTTTTCCGGGTCCATAAAAGCGGTCGCTTCATCCAGCACAACAATGGGAGCGTTTTTCAGGATGGCTCTCGCCAGAGAAATTCGCTGCCGTTCGCCCCCAGAAAGCTGCTTGCCTCCATCTCCAGCCATCGTGTGGATGCCATGGGGCAAGCGTTTCAGGAATTCCCCGCACTGGGCTTTTTCAGCCGCTGCCATGACCTGCTCATCGGTTGCCGACAGATCGCCCAGTCGAATATTCTCCAAAAGACTGGTGTTGAACAAAAACTGTTCCTGTGACACATAGGAGATCTGGCGATTCAGTGCCTCCAGACTCATATCCCGAATGTCCTGTCCTCCCAGTCGGATGCTCCCATCCGTAATATCGTAAAAATGCACCAGAAGCTTTGCAAGGGTAGATTTTCCGCTGCCGGACTCACCTACCAGAGCGGTCATCCCTCCCTGCGGAATATCCAATGTTATCCCATGGAGCACTTCCTTTTCCTCATAAGAAAAATGCACATGATCAAACTGGATGTGATGATCTCCACCCTGAAAATCCGTCTCCTTCTGCTGGAGCGGAGTGCCTTCCATTGCTTTTTCCAATTCTTCGATCTTATAATTGATCTGCGGCAGAGTCGAGGCAAAACTCAATGCCCGGAGCAGCGGGGCACCAATCCCAAATGACATGCACAACACAAGGGCCAGATCCGGGAGAGTGGACAGCCCGGACAGCACAAAATAAGCACCAAGCGGGAGGGTAACCAGAGCCACTGTCGGAATAATGCTGTTATAAAGTGCCATCCACGGCCAACAGCTCCGAAACCAGTCTAACGTGAAATCCCGATAACTGATGATATCATGCTCCAACCGTTTATAGCTATCACCGGAGCGGTTAAAAACCTTGACCACTTCCATGCCATTGATATACTCGATGATGGTGTTGTTCATTTTTTGTCCTGCCCCATAGTAGGCATCCATCTTGCTCATGCCGGACCGAAACATCATGCCCATGGAAAGGACGCCCAGCGGAAGGGACGCCAGAGAGAGCAGTGCCAGCTTCCAATCCACAAAAAACATAGCAATGTAAATCAGAAGTGGGATGACCAAATTGGCAAACCCCTCGGGCAGAGCATGCGCCAATAAAAGTTCAATGGTTTCGATGTCATCTGTAAACAGCTTTTTGACAGCGCCGACACCCTTCCCTTGAATGATACCAAGAGGCTGCTGCTCCAGCTTACCCTGCAAGGAGATCCGCAGATTTTTGAGCGTATGATAGGCGGCATTATGGGAAAGATCCAACCCTTTTATGTATAATACCGCATACAAAACCGCAAATAATGCAATTGCCGCCAGCCGCCATATCACATAGTTAAAGGTCATCACTTCTTTGAGCAACAGAGGTTTGAGCAGCTGATAGATAAACAGATAGGGAATGACGCTGCAAATGGTGCCCAGCAGCATGAGCAATGCGGCCATGTAGGTCAGTCGGCGTTTTTCGCCGGCATATTCCAATACTTTTTTGAACATAGATTCCTCCTTTTCTCGGTTAGCATAAGCTAACTCACAGGTTTTGATTTGCCTCCCGCCCAGAAACAGGGGGAGGCAGATATTAAGACTTTGTCTTGAAGCCCATGGCTCGATGCCAATCAAACAAGCGGCATATGATCCGACAGTGTTCCAAAATATCTTTTCGGTCAAAATGATGGATGAACGGTTCGTAGATGGTAGTCCAAAATGAAGATAAAAGGACGTGAAGCTCATTTCTGGTGATCGAGCTGTCTGCAAGCCCTCTCTTTTGGGCTTCCTCAAAAAAAGAAGCTGTGTATTGGGTCATTTTGTCCACCCAGTCATGCTCAAAATTGGACCATTTCGTTCCCTCGGAGCTGCAAAGCAGCAGCATGAACCCGTCGTATCGCTGATACAGAAAATCGAACCAATCCATCATAACAGCTTCGTCCATATCCCACGCCTTGGATAGATCCTCATCTGAAATGCTTGTCAGATCCACATCGCCTCTTTTCTCGGCTTCTGCATATAACTCTCGTACTGTATCCTCTACCAAAGCATCAAACAGCTCCTCCTTGCTATTGAAACGATTATAGATCGCTCCAGTAGTAATTCCAGCGTCCTTGCTGATTTCCTTTAAGGAAGATGCCTGAAAGCCATGTTGCAAAAAATGCTTCTTCGCACTTTGCATGAGCCGAGGGTCAATGCTGCGATCTGCTGTGGCCAATGAATCACCCCTTTCTCTCAGTTGATAATTAGATTATTGATAACGCGATTATTATACTGAGTAAGATTCATTTTGTCAAGTCCTTGGATCCAAAACAGGAGCTGTGTGCAGTTCACACCACACACAGCTCCTGTTTTTTAATTTAATTTCCAACTGATTGCTTTTTGTCTGTCTGTTACAAAGTCTGCATATATGCCTTTCTGCGTGGCAAGCTCCTCATGCGTTCCGTGTTGGACGATTTGACCATGATCGACCACAAGCACCTGATCCGCATGACGAACGGTTTTGAGACGGTGGGCAATCATCAGGATGGTCTTGTTTTCCGTGAGCGCTTCGATGGCCTGCTGTAAGCGGTCTTCGTTTTCAGGGTCTACATTGGCAGTTGCTTCATCAAAAATGACGATAGGTGCATCCTTCAGCATGGCACGAGCGATGGAAATACGCTGCTTCTCACCACCAGAAAGGGATGCACCGCCTTCCCCAATCATGGTCTGATACCCCTCCGGAAGACTTTCGATGAAGTCATCGCAGCAGGCTTTTTTTGCTGCCTCCACTACTTCTTCATGGGTAGCATCGGGTTTGCCGAATTTGATGTTGTTTTCAATCGTGTCCGCAAAGAGGTACACAGTTTGGAACACCATACTGATCTGCTCCATCAACGCCTCCAGAGTATAGTCCCGGATATCTGTTCCGCCGATCTTAATGCTGCCGCTGTTCACATCCCAAAAGCGCGCAATCAGATTGCACAGGGTAGTCTTTCCCGAACCGGAGGGCCCAATCACTGCGGTTGTCGTATTTTCAGGGATGCAGACAGAGACACCTCGGATGATTTCCCTCTCCCCATAAGAAAAGTGTATATTTTCCAGCATGATTTCATGGCTTTCAGGCAAAAGATGCCTGTGGCCCTCATCCATCTGTTCCATCTCTTCGGTAGCGAGAGTCCTGTCGATACTGGCATCCGCCAAACGCATCATTGTGATCCCCATGCCAAAGAGTTTGATTTGCCCAAAGACAAGAAAAGACATCACAATGCTCATCAGCGCATTGGCGATCGTCATCTCACCGTGGATCCAAAGCAACACCGCAGACAGCATCATACCAACCCCTGCGATTTGCAGGATAAGATCCTGCGTAATGGCGTAGGGTGTCAGGAGAAGTTCAATGTCGAAATTGCTTTTTCGAGTGAATTCCAGAGTGTCCTGCAGCTTTTTATCACCTTTTCCGCTCAAATTGAAGGACTTCACTACACCCATGCCCTGCACATACTCCAAAACTGCCGCCGTCATGGCGGTTTGTGCTCTTTGTGCGTTGGGTGCCTCTATCGCAAATTTTTTCTCCATCACAGAGAGGACAATGAGATACAGAAAAATGGCCGCAGCAGCAATCAAGCCGATCCGCCAATCGAACACGAGGATCATCACCGTAAAAACCACAGTTCCAATCAAACCACTCAAGATGTTGACCAGCACCATAGGTACCAGAGTTTCCACATTGCCCAGCACCGTGGTGCATACACCGCTCACCTCTCCCAAGCTGTTGTCATTGAAATAGCCCATCGGCACACTCTTCAAAAGGTTTCCAATGCGGATCCGCTCATTGGCCGCCATAAAATAACCAGCGTGTGTCTGCTGAAGCTTGGAAAATCGGTTGGTGACCGCATTCCCCACAATACTCAAAAGCATAAAGCACAGTGCGACCCACGCAGGAGTCAGCCCCTTGTTTCCATCGACCAACGCCGTAATAATGAAATAAATCGCACTGATCTCAAACATTCTGAAAATAGCATTCAGAAAGCTCACTGCCACGGATCGATTGATATTTCCCCGCTCTTCACCGGAAAAACGCCAGATTTTTCGAAATACTCCGATCATTCCTTATCACCATCCTTCGTTCCGATATGTGCCCGCCACATTTTTTCATACAGAGGGCAATTCTCCAATAATTCTGTATGCGTGCCCACTGCTTCGATTTGCCCGTCGTTTACCACCACGATCTGATCCGCATCCTGAATAGTGGAGAGACGATGTGCAATCACGATCACCGTTTTACCTCGCACCAGATTGGCCACAGCTTTTTGAAGAACGGCTTCATTTTCCGGGTCGATGTAGGCGGTGGCTTCATCCAAAATAACAATAGGGGCATCCTTGAGCATAGCCCGTGCGATCGTGATCCGCTGCCGCTCTCCCCCAGAGAGATGGGTACCGCCGCTGCCGACTCGGGTATTATAGCCCTGCTCCAGTTCACGGATAAAAGTATCGCAGCCAGCGGCCTTTGCTACCCGCTCCACCTCGCTGTCAGGAGCAGATGGCCGACCCATACGGATGTTTTCCCGAATCGTCTCATCAAACAGATAATTGTCCTGTGAAACAAAGGCAACTTCGTCGTACAACTGCGTCAAAGGGATATTTCGTATGTCTGTCCCGCCAATGGACACGGTTCCCTCCTTCACATCCCAAAAGCCTGCAATCAGCTTTGCAATTGTCGATTTTCCTGAGCCGGATGGTCCCACCAACGCTGTCATGGAGTGGGCCGGAAACAGCAGAGACACGTCCTCCAGTACCCGCTGGTCTTGATGATATCCGAAGGAGACATGGGAAAGCTCGATTTCCCGGTCGTTCAGTTTAACTGGCGTTTGGCTATGGTGCTGCTCCTCAGCCATCAACAATTCATCCACAGCCTCTACCGTTGTCCCCACCTGTGCCAGCGTATCCACAAAATTCATAGCTGCCAGCAAGGGGCTCGCGATCCCAAGAGAGAGAATAATGGCTGTGATATAGGCCTCCATTGTAAGGCTTCCACCCTGATAAAAGATCCAGCCGATAGGAAGAATGGTGATCAGGGTCGCCGGCACAATGGCATAGGACATACTCATCCCGAATTGGCTGCGTTTCATCCAATGATAATAGTAGGATGCATTGGCCTTCACGCAGTCCGCAAATTTTGCATAGGAGTTCTTACCTTGATTGAACGCTTTGATCACTTCGATCCCGCCAATGTACTCCACGATCGTGCCATTCATCTCCTGTGTTGTCTTGACGGCTTTCGCAAAATCCTTCGTGTAAGACCCCATGACGGTCATCATAAAGAGCATTCCAAGCGGGATGGATACCAGAGATAGCAAAGCCATCCGCCAATCCAGCACAAGCAGATATACAAAAATCAGAAGCGGCCCTCCCAGATTGGCCGTCAACTCCGGCAGCAAGTGCGCCAGTGTGGTCTCCATAGATTCCACCATATCGACAATGATCTGCTTCATTTTTCCGCTTGACATATCCATGACTGTCCCTAACGAAAGCTTGGGCAGCTTGGCGAGGATCTCTTGCCGAATGGTTTTCAAAATGGAAAAGGTTGCTTTATGAGATTTGATCAGCGCCAGACTGTAAAGTAGGGTTCGTGCAGCATAGCCTGCCAGTGCCACCGCCAGCCAAAGTACATAAAAAGAAAGTGTGCGAGTCCCGTTCAGCAGCCCAACAATAATGTTCGCTGCCGAAAAATAGGGCAGCATTCCCAATGCAACACCGCAAAAGGCACTGACAACGGCGAAAATCAGCAATCCGTGCTGTGACTTTCCCATTTGCCAAATGCGAAGAAGAGGGCTTGATTTCTTCATATTTTTCCTCCTTTAGTTAGTTATAGCTAACTCGTGCTTTATTTTAAGACCGCCCTTCCTCTTCCAGTTGAGCGGTCCTAAATTCTTTTTACGCTTCACAAATCGCTTTGAAGCCCGCTTGATGATATTTCCCCATAAGCAAAACAAACTCTTTTGCCCGTTCCCGGTTGATTTCATGCCGCACAACTTCAAAAACTCCTTCAAAAAAAGAAGTCGTCATCATGTGGTAAAGTTCACGGGGAAGAACACCTTTCATCTTATCCTCTGCACCTATAACCTTCAGCCACTGCCAAGTATAGGCCTCTTCCATTTCAACAAGCTGATTTATAAAATTGTGGAACTTCGTTCCATAGGAAGCATCCAGAAGCAGACGGAACACATCGAAGTGATCGTAAATATAGTCGATCAATTTTAGCATTTCATCATTGGAATACACATCGGCCTGCTCTCTTTGAGCGCTGGCATCCATCGTTGTAAACACTTTCTGCGCCTCCAGCGAGCGGTCCAAGAATTCCTGTGCAATCGGCTCTACAATGGCAGAAAACAGACCTTCCTTATCATGAAAGCGGACATAAATCGCGTTGGTGCTGGTCTTTGCTTTTTCTGCAATACACCGCAGAGATGCATTGGTATACCCCTTTTCTAAAAACTCGGTGGCCGCACACTCTAAAACACGCTCCTGAACACCCTCGCTGCGTTTTCTCATGTGGATACCTCATTTCATAACAGTATTTCATAACACCGTTATGATTATATATCACGCTTTTGCTTTTGTCAAGCTCATTTTCTCGTGTTCCTAGCGATACTGATCTCTCTTGCTCATCCTGTACCTCGGCTCATATTTCTTTCAGTTTTGGATGATCTTTGTAGTTTTGAGTTATTCATGCGTATAGTCACTCTTCTTCATCTT
>RCNI01001228.1_pt1 | contig 14257 bp, 19 predicted proteins | sample 2041151 | NCBI WGS metagenome assembly RCNI01 (sample SAMN09708214, study PRJNA481090) | feces metagenome | isolation source: feces | place: Antarctica: Albino Rookery | reverse complement strand
AGATTAACCCTTTTGAGTTAAGATAACTCAAAAGGGTTGGAGGACTGAAAAATGATTGCAAAGAGCTGTTTTTTCATCGGACATCGGGAAGCAAGTGAAGAAATTTATGCAGACCTGTGTGCTGCGGTTGAACAGCATATCGTTGAATATGGTGTGACCGAATTCTTTGTAGGCCACTATGGGGGCTTTGACAGGCTGGCTGCGAAAGCAGTGATTGAAGCGAAGAAAACACACCCGGAAGTGACCTTGACCTTGCTGTTGCCATATCATCCCGCAGAGCGCCCTGCAGCCCCTCCAGAGGGCTTTGACGGCACCTATTACCCTCCGAATATGGAGCATGTCCCACGCCGTGTAGCCATCGTCAGAGCGAACCGGTATATGGTCGATCATGTAGACTACCTGATCGCTTACGCATGGCACCCAGCCAGTAACGCCAGGGATCTGGTAGAGTATGCACAAGTAAAGAATATAAGAGTTAAAATATTTTCAGTAGATAAAAGTCAGTTCTCATGATATAATGAGATAAACTTGATATTTCGTGCTTGTTTGGATAATATAATGACACTCAAATTCTGAAGTGGAATGGGGGTTGCAAATGCAAGTTTCTTATGACAAGTTATGGAAAGTCCTGATTGATAAAAGGATGAATAAAACTGCTTTGAAAGATTTGGCAGGAATTAGCTTTAATGTATTGGCAAAAATGGGAAGAAATGAATTTATTTCAATGGAAAGTCTCTACAAAATTTGCGAATCTTTACATTGCGATGTTGGCGATATAATAGAATTTAACTTTGAATCTTCTTTGGAGGAAAATGATGAACGGAAAAGTGCCCCATATTGTACAATATCAGGGATCTAAGAGAATGTTGGCAAGTCAGATCTTGCAGTATATGCCTGATAAATTTGAACGATTGATTGAACCGTTTTCTGGTATGGCTGCAATTAGTATAGCTGTGGCATATGAGCGCAGAGCTACACAATTCTACATCAATGATTTGAATGCCCCTCTTGTTGGTTTGCTCAAAGAAGCAGTTGAATCACCCGAGAAATTAATTGAAGAATATACTCGAGTTTGGAACGAACAGTTCGAATATGGAGACAATCACGTTCAGCATTTTTATGATGTCCGGGAAAGGTTTAATGCGGGCGATGAATCTCCTGCAAATATGCTCTATTTGCTCGCCAGATGCGTTAAAGGCGCTGTCAGATATGGAAAAAACGGAAAATTTAATCAGTCACCGGATAAGAGAAGACATGGCACGAATCCCAAAACATTAGGTTCTAATGTGCGATCGGTTTCCGGCCTTTTGAGAGGTAAGAGTACATTCTCCAGTTTGGATTATAAGGAAGTTTTCGAAATGGCGAAACCTGGAGACCTGATTTATATGGACCCTCCATATCAAGGTGTTTCTAATGTTCGGGATAATCGATACTTCGCAGGAGTGCCGTTTAAAGAGTTTGCAGAATCAATTGAGATTTTGAATCGTAAGGGTGTAAATTATCTAATTAGTTATGATGGTGAGTGCGGTGGAAAGGCATACGGTGAAGAATTGCCGGAGAGTTTACACTGCAAAAAGGTGCTATTGAATGCAGGGCAATCAAGCCAAGCTACTTTATTAGGTAAGAGAGCTACTACTCTTGAGGCTCTCTACATTAGTGAAGGTCTTATGCCGGAGTTTTATAATATTCCGGAACAATTGTCACTATTGGAGGCGTTTTGATGAACGAATATCCCAAAGAGTTCCTTGAATTGTTGGAATCAGTCACTGACAAGAGACCTCGAACTGTAATCCAGCACATATTGGAACACGGTTATATTACTACCCAAGAATTAAAAGACACTTACGGATACAATCATCCTCCGAGAGCTGCAAGAGATGTGCGTGAGCATGGTATACCGTTAGTAACATACCGAGTACCTGGTCCCGATGGACGCAGTATTGGAGCGTATAAGTTTGGTGATCCTAACGAGGCACAAAACTTGGTATCCAAAGCAGCTGGTCGAACGGTGCTGTCAAAAGCATTAAAACACGCACTAATTGAAAAATACGGGTCGAAATGCTTTATATATCTGGAAACAATGCCAGAGTCTGTTCTTCAGGTAGATCACAGAATTCCGTACGAAATTGGCGGAGAGCAGGATGAAAAAGATATTGATTGCTTCATGCTCTTAAGCCCATCTGCAAATAGAGCAAAATCATGGACTTGTGAGCACTGCGTCAACTGGGAGAAGAAAGATCCAGAATTTTGCGTATCTTGTTTCTGGGCGCACCCGGAGAATTATGAACATGTAGCCGGGAGATACGAAAAAGTCGTAACTGTCGTTTTTTCTGGTGATGAGATCAAAGATTACAATAAGCTGATTGAAGTGGCGGGTGAACAAGCGGCTCAGGATACTATTAAGAAAATTATCCATGAACATCTTGAGTAATCATATCCATATAAAAGTGAGCGGATAATATGGCAAAAAAATCTATTAGTAAAATAATCTATTTTGACAAGGAAACTATTCGAAATATCCTGCAAGAGCAAGATCATGGCGAAGTTTCGAAAAAAGTAGGTGTTTCCACATCTTTGCAAACCGAAGGATCAGTAGAGGCTTCTTCTAAAATAACATTAAAGGTTCCATTCTGGTCGAGATTGGAATTCTTAGTAAGTGGAAAAATAGATGCATCTTATATTGCAAAAAGAGATAGTGAAACAACTATATCATCTACTGAAATTTCCGAATTTGAAAAGCTCAAACCCTTGTTAAAGAAAATCGAAAACGTGAGCGTTCACGATATCGAGAATTCCTCCACTTCTTTGCGTGTTGCTGGTGGATATCTTCGCATTGTTAAGGGCGGTGTCGAGGGCGTAGACACTAAAGAGTTTAAAGCAGTAATGGATAACTACGATGGGTATGATACATATCGGGTGGATGACAATAGATATGTCCGATTTAATAATTCTGCGTTCGTAAGCAATTATAAACGTAATGATCTATTGACAACTACTATGACGCTGTATTGTATTCCGGTAGGTACCTTCGAAAAAAAGCGTTTTGACTTTATACGTGAAATTAATAAAATGCAGCGCTTAATCAGCACCGCTGAAAGCGGCCAAACATTAGCTGATGTCTACCCGCCTGATATAAAAAATACAGGAAAAGAAAACCAACAACCTGTAGGGGAGCCTGATACAGTTCAGCTTTTCGACGTGTTATATGCATGTGTAACTGTGGAGGAAGTTAATGGAAAGTAAGCGCAGTTATGTAATCATAATAGGATCTAAGTCTTATTTCGAAGAGCAATTACCTCAATTTGATGATTCTCAAGATGTAGATAGTTTCTTAGAGCTAATCAAATGGTCTGATACAGCTCGACAAGCTGGTCGATTATTTACCGAGACGGCAGATGTTCTCATCGTACGGAACAATAACTATCATGGTATAGTGGATGCAGCACACGATCGGTTGGGACCATTGATTGAGGAGCTTACAACACCTGATGCAGAGATTTACGTGCATAATCCACCTCGTACGTTAAGAAAATATTTAGACGATCAATATGCCAATGGTACTATTGACATGAAGGTAGAAGTCCAAAAATATGGTATAGATCGTGATGCTGCTGCGTTTGCACATAAAATGAAAGAAATATCGTCACATATTATTGGCCAAGATGATGCTATCCACGAGCTGAGCAAGAGCCTTTGGTATCTTACAACGACTAAGCGAGCAAAACCATATGTCGTTATGCTATATGGAAATAGTAGCTTGGGTAAAACCGAATTAGTAAGAGAAGTTTCTAAAAAATTTTTCGGAGGAAAATGTTTGGAAAAGCATTTATCAATGTTTAAGAATAATAATTACTCTGATTATTTTTTTGGAGATGCCCCGAATAGAAAAAGTATAGGTTATGATTTGTTGGAGAGAGATTCAAACCTAATATTCTTTGATGAACTGGATAAGTGTCCTGAATATTTTTATTCTGCTTTTTATACTTTGTTTGACAATATTCTTTTTAAGGATGCCACATACGACGTGGATATTTCTGGCGCTTTAATTGTTCTTACGTCGAACTATCACTCTGAAGAAGAAATGAAGAAAAATTTGGGATTACCCATCTTCTATCGAATTGACAAGTTTATTCATTTTAATGATTTCAAATGTGATACCATTTATGCGGTTGTTATGAATGAAATTCAGAATAGACGAAGTGAATATGAGGGAAAGCTGACTCCCGAACTAATTTATGCAGCAGTTAGCCCGATGATTTCCACATCGTCAGAAAATGCCCGGACAATAAAATATAAAGTTCAGCAGGTCATCGAAGAACTACTATTTCGTGAAGTTCTCGATTAAATTGCACTAAAAACAGGTGAATGCACCGTTCATTCGTACATTCACCTGTTTTTTATTTGCGGAAGTATCTCACTTTTCGGATTCGTCTTTGGAATGCTGGGATAAATAGGCTGTCAGCGTTCCGTGAATGACCATTTGAGCATAAGTAAATGGATCGTTTTTAATCAATGTATCTACTAACTTCTTTGAAGAAGGTAGTATCTTCATGCAGGCAGTTACACCTTCACAGTACACAGACAAGACGCTACCATCTGAATAAACCAATTCAACGCAATCAGATTCAGAATCGAAAGAACAGGACAACAGTTTAGGCATTTTCATACTCCTTTAGAATAGTTGCAGTGGGCTTGTAGGTTGAGGTGAACGAAAAGTGCTTGGCTACAAACTGGCTACAAAAATTTCCGGAACGATGCGTACAGCACGGATGAAAGGGATTTTTAAGGGCAAAATGCGAACTAATAGTGCATTTTATAACAGGAAAACAAGGTCCTAATCTCGAGTGGGAATAAGTTTATTTCAAAAAACCATTGCGGCTCTAAGACTTTTGAATTTAAGCACCTGTTTTGACTACACTTTGACAACACTATTTTCTCTCTGAGCGATAGTGTTGTCGGTCAAGATTCGTACCCTGAATGCTCTGCCTTCCCAGGCAGAGCATTTTTTTCATCTCCTCCCATTTGTTGAATCATGTCCAGAAGGTAGCGGATTTTTTCTAAAGTGTTGCTGGAGTCACTGACGCTCTCGGCTTCCTTCAGCTGCTCTGTAAGTGCTACCAAGTGTTGAGATATGTACTTCTGCACTCTGATGTTCGGATGGACTACGACCTTATCATTCAGTGCCTTCTGAACCAGAAAATCCTGTTTCAGCAGGCCAGAGGTCTGCACCTGCATATCCAACATCTCGCCCTCTTCCGGAGACACACGGAAGGCAACGGTCTTGCACCTCCAATGGCCTTTGGGATCTTTGTTTCTAACTGACATCTCATTTCTCACCTCTCATCATGTCGTCCAGCTCCTCAGCGATGATCTCGTCCTTGTTGCTGTATCGATGCGCATAGATCATTGTAATATCAGGAGACTTGTGGCCGGCTCTTTTTGCTATATCAACCACGGAGGCACAGCTCACATAGTTCATCAGGAGACTGATATGTGAATGCCGTAGTCCGTGAATGGTTATCCGTTTGACACCTGCTTTTTTAGAGCCATCGGACATGGCCCTGTGCAGATCTGACTTAGACAAGGGAAATATCAGGTCCTCATCTTCGAGGCCGTATATGCAGCTCAGGTAATCTTCCATTTCCTCAGTTAGTTCTTTCGGCATATGTACAAGTCGAACGCTGTTCTTAGTTTTAGTCTTACCCTTCTCCCCTTCTGCTTTGGAGTAGCTGTTTGTTATATGCAGCGTCCCTTCTTTCAGATCCACATCTCCTTTGGTCAGAGCCTGAAGCTCACCCATGCGGAGGCTGCACCAGAAGAGAACCTGAAAAGCGTAATAGTATTCTACTTTGTCCTGGATGGCTTCAGAAAACTTCGTGTATTCATCCAGGGTCCAGAATTCCCGTTCCTGCTCCGGCTGTTTAGTTCCGATTCTCTCAACCTGAAGGACCGGATTAGAAGGAAGGTTGTGATAAGTGACTGCGTAGTTTAGCATAGCGGACAGCTGATTGTTTATTGTCCGCAGATAGGTGGTTGAATAAGGCTTTCCGTCAGATTTCGTTTCCTTCAAAAGTTTATCCTGCCACTCTCTCACATCGTTCTTACTGATATCATACACCTTTTTCTTTCCAAAGAAAGGGAGAATCTTTGTATCAAAGATATTCTCTTTGATTTCTGCTGTACTTGCTCTTCTGCGTACCCTAGTAAACTCCATATACTCTTTGGTAAGCTCTTCCATGGTCATCTCTTCGTCAGGAACCCGGCCTCTGGTCAATTTCTTGATCAGATCCGGCAACTCTTCTCTCTGCCACTTTGTGGCATCCTTTTGGCGCTGAAAGCCCCGCTTACATGTTCTGTGGCGCTGACCATCTTCCGGAGAACGAAAACTGTAATCCACTCGATATTTTCCATCAGGACATTTGTGAATGCTGCTTTTGAAATACTCTATCTCAGGCATTCTTACCAACCTCTCCATAAATTTTTTCAAAGAAGTATTTCTTGCTGGGTTTTCCGCTGATCGTCAGATAGCCTTTCTTGCTCAGTTCCTCATTCAAATCCCTGATAATTTTATAGGCTGAGGTAACAGATACGCCTGTCAGCTCACTGACTTCATGGGCGGAAATGAATAATGCGTGACTGCGGATTTCTGATGTTTTCATTTTTTTATGTTCCTCCTTATGGAATTTTCTTCATAGTACCAATTACGTAAGTTTTTTGCGAGGATGCCACCGGTTAAGGGGCATCCTTGCAAAAATAATTTTTTAGTCCCAGGCTTGTCCCAAGGATCTTATCGATTTCGTTCATCTGCTTATCTGACATCTCACCCACCTTTTTTATGACTCTGGATTTGTCAATGGTTCTGATCTGTTCCAGGAGAACCATGCATGGCCTTGTCAAGCCTTGTACTCTATGAGCATAATAATGAATAGGAAGATCTCTGCGCTTATTTGTGCGTGAGGTAATCGGGGCAACAATAATGGTCGGTCCGTGCTGATTCCCTTTATCATTCTGGATCAACAGGACAGGACGACGTCCTCCCTGCTCAGAGCCAACTGATGGATTCAGATCAGCAATATAAATATAACCTCGTCTGAATGCATTATCTTCATCTTCTTCTCTCTTAGGACAATCCAGGGCCTTCGTGGCAAGGTAAGCTGTCATATCTAGATAGCCTTCGTGATTGTACTGGTCGGGGTAACTGATGGGGATCACCTTCTTTGGTTTAGATGTGGTATGTACTCTCTCTATTTGTCCTCGACACCCCGAGAGTCCAGGGAAGTCATCGGGTTTCAGCCAGCTAAGCTGAAGCATAGGCCTCTCACCTCCCCCGGGTACTCCGGAGGCTGCGCCTTTCGGCTACAGAAGTATCATTGTCCCCTGAATCAGTCATCGCCGCTTCCGGTTGCAAACCGGTTTTTATCATGTAGGTTGTATCGCGCCCCTCCTTTCGGAGGGGCATGGCGCACCCATGAAGATGGCTTATGGTATATCCAAAATCCAGGGAAAGTCCCGACGAATGGGTATTGGGTTTTCAAGGTACATACGCATATTTCAGCTGAGACTATTATATAAAAAATCCAGTTACATTTTTATGGTCTCGTGGAGCGGATTACCGGGTCTCGTGGTCCGGTTTCATAGCGATTCCGCGACCTCCTCTAAGCAATCAATCATTGCATATATCTTCTTTTTCATTTCATCAGTTTGCTGATTTCTCCCTAAAAGTAGAAAATCAAGTGACACCTGAAGTTGTATTGCAAGAGCAACCGCAAGATCAATGGATATTCCTTTGATTCCCCGTTCAATCTTACCCATGTGGTCAATGGTTATTTCTAAACGCTGAGCAAGCTGTTCCTGAGTCAGACCAATTCGCATTCTTGTTTTTTTAATTCGCATACCGACTTCCTTGATGTCATAGTTTTGCATTATGTTTTCCTCCAATTTTAGAATTCAATTTGTGGTTCCTCAAATTGGAAGGGCGGTGCACGGCAGCGAAATACTGCTGTGCAGATAATAAAAAGCCGGGGGCGATTGCGTGATCTGGCAAAAGCACCCGGCATAAATATGTACACTAAGTTCAGGCTTTGATTCCTCACTTTTCTCAGCAGTTTTCTTTTGCCTCGAAAAAAATATCAAAGCTTTAACCTATAATAATTCGGGGCTGTTGTTTGACTGTAGTTTCGATGGTACTATTGTCGCTTCATAGTGAGTTTAGGTGACATATGATTGTCGTTTTCAAAAGAATGTGTCCTTTAAATGTCGCAGAAAAGAAAAAGGCAGCCAGTCTAAATACAAGATGTATTTAGACTGGCTGCCTTCGAAATATATAATATCAAATTTCAGAGAGTACGCTGGAACAAATTTATATGCAGTTTACTATTATTTGAAGCATCGTTGAGAAGTGCTTGAAGCTCGCTGAATTCTTCAACAGTTAAAACTGATTTTGCATGTGCAACTTCATTTACCGCCAGCTCAACCGCACCAGATTTGTACATACCCACAATTAGCCAAAAATATGCTTTTACGTTCCCTGGAAGGACAGATACGGCCTGTGCTGCATAGTGATATACACTATCCCATTCCTCAGCATCTGCCAGTTTTACCAAAAGCTCATGGGCAAGTCCTATATACTTGAAGGAATATCGGTGACTCGTAGGGGCCAGCCAATGTTCTCCGCTGGCAGCAGGATAGATTTCTCCTTTATAGATCGAAAGTGCTTTTTTTACATGATCTATTTTCTTGATTGTCCACGTTGCAGCCTGAGCATTATTCCGTTCTATATCAAAATTTTCCATGTCTGTTGTTATACGCAGTGCTGGATTTAGACGGTACCCATTTGCCGTGGATTCAATCAGCTGATAGTTTGATATCAGTGAAAAAACCTGTCGAAATCTATAGATAAGTCCTCGTATATTTTTGGAGATCATCTCAATGTCCATATCATACTCGGACCAGATATCCTCTGCAATTTTCCTCGGTGAATAGGATGCTCTCTTATTTATGAGTAAATAAATCAAAAGCCGGCACATTCTTGGAGATTTGATATCATCTTCATGAAGAATTCCTTTTGAAGAATATATTTCCAATCCTCCAAATACATTGATAATGATTTCTTTGTCGCTCTTGATATCTTCAGGTTTGAATATGTATTTCTTACTCTCATAAAACATATGCTCTTTGACTGCAAATAACTCTACATATGTCAAAAATCTGAGTGCATTGCTTTGATCAACATATCGCTGTGGGTTGCGAAGAACCATAAATCCCACCGGCCGCGGCTTAAATGGAACCGCCAGGAGAGATTTTGCGTTTAATCGATTATAGAGTTCAAATTCCATTGGTGATTCAATTTGTATCAAACTGGTATCGGGGATGAAAATGGTTTTATTCTCCTTCATTGCAATGCCCCATCTTTCAAGATATTCTGAGGACTCACAGTCTAAGATACGATGCATAGTCAGATCATCATCAGACGGATTATACCACCAATACGGTCTCCAAATATTGAGGTTGAAGTCAACAATGACAATTCCAGCCCAATCCGCTTTATAAAAGTCGCATGCTGCCTTTAGAGTCTTCTGAGAAATTGCCATTGGATCATCAATATTGAGCAGTGACGGCTCAAGCATATTCATAAGGCCATTTTGATTCAGGCAGTATCGAATATGTTCATACTCATATTTTGAAAGCAGTCTTTTGGTATTGGATATAAAGAAATTCCGGTTGTCAGAGTTGGATAAGTAATCTTTAGAACCATTCCCCATAATATACCTCACGATTTTTAGGTTCAGACTATCAGTAATAAGTGGCTGATAGAAAGTTGCAATATTCAATTACGATTACTTGTCCTGGAGTCGGTCTGCGGATACAAGTAGAGAATCAGCATAGGTCGCCATTGCTAAGCTTTCGATTTTGTTGCACGGCGAGTTTCATAGGGATCTTGCCATTAGCCATTAAATATATTGGATGACTGCTAAGACTATCGACGCACAAATATATTTGGTCAATAATATCCAATTTATGTCAATATTTCAACAGAAAAGAATCGACAATTTTCGACAACTCTTAATGCTGATTGGGCTCCAAATAATCACTGACATCTTCACACATAGGAGCTTATCTGCTACAATGGATTTGAATTATGGTGTAACAATTTTAGAGGATAAACAATGAATTTAGGAGTTCTCTTTGATGGTTCATTCTCGTCCCAAAACTTTTCATTTTATCAAAGTGAAGAGTATAAAGCACTAAATAGAGGGATAAGCGCATTGACTGAACAAATCAGACATATCATAGCTCCAGCTCACATTGAACCGGCTGATCAGCTTATGACCCAGTATATGCTTCACAATATATGGAGGCAGAAGCTTATTTTCAAGCTGGATTTGCAGTCGGCATGAAACTTCAAATAGAGATTTCGCAAGAGCGCAATTATGCCTGAGAGAACATTGACTAGAAAACTGCTCTATTGTTCGATGAATTTCCTTCCTGTGCTTGAGTTCTTCGCCAGAAGTTTAGTACGGATTGATTCACCGGTCTGACAGCTGCAGTTCTCCGGCAGTCCCAACCGTCAGAACTGGCTGAACGATTGCTGGAATGCAGCTTCGGCAGTCGTCCAGTACTCCTAAATCCGGAGAAGCAAATCGTTGCGCTGTCCACCGGCACCAGCGAATATAAGCAGGTACGATGGATTCTGCAGGGTGTTACCCACCCTATGGAAGAAGCTGAACCTTCACTTATCAGGGATCTGGTCTCTCATTTTGTCAGCAGGATTATTCCTGAAGTTGCAGTATATTTTAGGCCCAGCTCTTTGGTCCAACCTAGCGCCCACCTGTATGTACATATGTACGATCAATTTAACTCTCCCCTACTTATTCGTCCGCTCAAACTTCACTGCTTATAACTACTGTATATCAGATAAAAATAGCAGCCTGCGTAAAGAATTTTGCTTATACGCAGACTGCTTTTTCTGTATTTATTCTGTGAAACTTGAAATGTATTGCTCTGTTGAAATATACTTGTATTGTTATGTACTTATTTCACCACAATCAACACTTTTATTGGCATAACACTTTAACGTACCATTTAACCCAATATTAACCAAAAGCACCTTGTTCATAAAATTGGTAAGTACCTATAGACAATTCATAAGAATTATACAATTATTCCTATTTAGAAACAAAGACTATAATCCCATATATGATGTGAAGAATACATTTAGAATGGATCATATGGATTTAGTTCGACAACATCATTTTGTAATATGAATTCAAAAGTAGTGTCGTAGTAGTCTCCTTCACACAATCTAACCGGAAAAGCTAAAGAATAGGAAATATATGCAGGAGAATTGGCTTTTTCCTTAGAAATAAACGTATGATGATGCGAATCTGTTTGTACAATACATCCTCCAGAAACAGTTGGAGTACCCTGATTAGTTATTACGTCATAATCGTTTTCGTGCAATTCGAATTGTACATTCAACAATTTGAATACTCCTTCGCTTGCACCACATACTGTCTTAACATCAGTAGTAACATATTCAATTACGCCGCCCGGATTTTCCATTGATTGGTTTTCCATGGTAAGATGTATACCTATAACCGGTTTGGGCGATAAGTGCAACGCCATCTGAGTATTCAATATAACTAAGATCTGCATTATCAGAAATACTCCGCTTTACTCGTCTAACTACATGGGGGACTTCCACTGTTCTGGAAAATAGTGACATGTTTTCTCCTCTGATTGTATTTTCATATTCCGGGAAGATGTCACATGCTAACTCAATTAATTCATCTCGCTCTGATACTTTTGCGTCAATTCCACTTGCAGAAACAGTTACACATAAAAACACCGAAAGCAGCATGAGAACGATAACAATAGAGCTAACTTTTTTTCATTTTTTATTCCTCCTTACGATGGTTATCTATCTTATATCAAGATTGATAACATATTCCTGTTTGTCTGTATAATTCTTCTGAATGCCAGGTACTTTTTCAGGATCATAATGATCTTCTACAACAATTACAAGAGTATATTGGTTTCCGGGATCAACCGGAAGTTCCCCCAGAATTCTGGTCCAATCCAGTTTGAAATCATCCTGCTCCGTTAGCATTACATCTGCCAGTATTTCTTCATCCGTAAGATTCTCAACAACCAAAGGATATCCGCCGTCTTTGCTGTTCGTTATGTAGGCATATTTGAGATACAAATCTCCCTGCTCCTGTCCTTTGCTATGTTTGGAATGGAGGGTTAAACCGGTGCGGCTGACATTTTCAACAGAGAAATCCAGGCCCCAGTCTTCCCGCAGTAGATCGATTTTATTTCCGTTTTCATCAAAGTAAGTAAAGCCCAATCTCATATTTTTGTGACCGTCTGGGAGAGATATATCAAGTATTCTGAAGAGATGCGTGTCGGCAGAAGGAGTTTCAAAGATATCATTCATTATACCAATCTCATAGTCAGGGTATTGATAAATAAAATCCGTCAGTCCCATATGTGTATTGATTTTTTCATTACAGAAGCCGTTCCTTGCATCCACCATAGCCCAGGCTGCAAGCTCTTCCGGAGCAACCTGGCCGGATTGAATTACATCTTCCAAAGCATAGGCTTTTTCATCCAGCAGGATGGATACTTCTGATATATTCCAATATATCAAATCATCATTAAAGTTACCGCCTAAATCTGCCTTAGGAATATAATGATATCCATTCTCCGGATCTTTCTTCACAATTAGGCAAAGTTTTTGCCCATCCGGAAAATGATATTCTTCCATATCCTGAGTTTGAAGCTTCTGAGCTGTATCAAATGATGTCTCTGTTATGGATGTTTCACTCGGGTAAGTCCCGTTTTCCTCTGTAGTTATATTGGATGGAACCTCCTGTTCTTCAGAAATTGTATGATTCTGACTGCATCCGTAGATAAGCAGAATCAGAGATATTAATACAATGAAGGAAATGGTTTTTTTCATATTCCCAGCTCCACTCTTTAATTATTGTAAGCGTATTGGCATAATTATTTACTACTTTGTTGTGCTATATATCCCTCAACGAATTACCAGATGGACTCTATTATTCAATCTGCATTTTTTTAAATTTCAAAAAGTTATCATGCATCTTTATAATTATACCGTCATCTAACCGCCAATACTCCATTCCAATGTACCCAAAATTGGATTGTTCATTCATTGAGGGTATAACATTATTTACCACATTTTTTATAGTTCCGTCTTTATCTGCAAGCTGTAAATTTTTCACAGATGTATCAAGCTTGTATATTGTTCCATCAATCATAATCAAAGGCGGAAGCATATTTTCATCTGCATCATGATCTGTCGGTTTAGATAAACATGAACAATTTTTCAAAACCAATCCGGCGGTAATTATAATAATTATTATGAAAAATAGTTTATGCTTCTTCATTATACTTTCCCCTTAGGCATAGTTTGCAGTTGTCCCTGAAAATGACAAAGACGGAGTGGTGTTAAAATTCATTACTTCTAAAGCATTTACTGCAAGGCTTCCCAACAATAGAATACATATTATTACAGTAATACATTTTATTAGCATATTACTCACCTCCTTTTTGTCTTCGATAATTAAAACGATGAAAACAGACTAAATGGGACATCCGTCTAGATAATTCTATAATTTGTAGATTATGCCAGTTTTTCCGATTTCTGCTTGGTGTATTTGCACACAAAAAATTCAGATTTCTCCTGGAATTATTTGCCGAAATCCAGCATAGCCACTACATTTTATGATCAGCTACTCATCCACTTCACCTAAAGGCAGAAAATTGCCATTTGAATTCAGTCTGTTTTCGTGCTATGCTTAATTGAAATCCAAGATTCGAGGTGATGCCTGTGTTTCTTTATCTTTCCACCATTGATTCCCCTGCGGATAGGGACAAATTTGAGATCCTTTATCAGAAATACAGAAATCTCATGTATCATGTGGCATATCAGATTCTCAGGAATCGGGAAGATGCTGAAGATGCAGTACAGCAGGCTTTCTTTTCGATCATTAAAATAATTGATAAAATTAATGGTTCTGGATGTCCCGAAACGAAGTCTCTCGTCGTAATCATTACTGAGAGGAAAGCAATCGACATTCTGAGAACCAGTCACAGAAATCAACTTCTCCCTCTGAATGAAGAAATCCTGGGTCTGTCCATTCCTCTCCCGGGTGATAACGGCCTGGCAGATGCGCTTGCAGCACTGCCGGCACATTACCGGGAAATCCTGCTGCTGAGATTTGACAAC
>RCNI01001226.1_pt1 | contig 14272 bp, 11 predicted proteins | sample 2041151 | NCBI WGS metagenome assembly RCNI01 (sample SAMN09708214, study PRJNA481090) | feces metagenome | isolation source: feces | place: Antarctica: Albino Rookery | reverse complement strand
TCTTCTATACCTACGTGCTGAAAGGCCCCTACCCTATCGTTCCCCGGCTTCTCTATGTCATCGGCTTTCTTTTATAAATTTAAATATTTAATATCCACAATCTATATTCGATTTTTTATTTAACATTTATTCTTCCAATGCTTAAGCTGGCCACATTCATTATACTTAATAATATTAAAAATAGACATTATCAAAAATCATAAATCTTCTCCATGGTTGTTAACTTCTATATTCTAAAGTATAATATTATAATAAAGGAGCTATGTCATGCGAAAAAAAAGTAAGCAAAAAAATAATAAAAAAATATATAAACTAAATTTATATACTTCAGATATTATTGAGGTTACACCAAATATTGAATTTGATGATAATGCCATTTATTCATACAATAAAACAGAACTAACTATTGGTCGCCGTTATATGAATAAAAATTGGAAATTAAATAATCAAGAGAGCAATTCTTGGTATCTATGTGATTTAAAAAAAGGAACATATCAAACAATATACAATATAAATAAGGATTACCTACCTCTAAATAAAAAAACTCCTTATGTAATTACTAAGCAACTAATAGTTGCAAAAAGATTTTGTCAAGAAAAAGAAAGATTCAATAAATACCCTGTATTCAATTGGTGGAAAAATCAACAAGAAGACTTTTATACAAATTTTTTAGGTGCCTTTTATGCTGTTTATCCTAAAGATAAAAAAGCAATCAAATCAACCGTACCTAATATTTATAAACTTCCAGGAATCATTACATTAGATAAAAAAATTTATATGCAAAATCAAATGAAATCACGAAAGTATCGTTTAAATTTAGTAAAAAATAAAATATATATAAATTCTAAAGATGATGACTTTGATCGAAACGCTCTATATTGTGATAACATGAATGCTCTTCAATTATGCTCTGAATTAATGAATAAATCATTAAATTTTGATTTAGCAAATTATACTGAAAGTAATATTTGGTTTTTAGTAAATCTTCAAAAAGGATATTTTACTGAATTAAATACACGCAGAGAAAAATATAAATTTAATAATAAAGAACCTTTTGTATTAACTAGATACCAAAAAATTGCTAATATTTTGTGCCAACATAAAGACATTTTCAAAGAGATACACTCTAGTAATTATTGGAAAACGAAACAAAATAATTTTTTTACTAATTGCTTAGCTTCATACTATTATATATTACCAGCAAATAGAAAATTATATGAAACAACAATGGATGATATTAAAAGAGTACTAAAATCTAATTCTAATAAGGAATTAAAAAATTTTAATTATTACTTATACTCAGGCATTATACAACAAAAACAACCAAAAATTATTCATAGTACATTGAAGACTAATTCAAAAATTGATGTTAATTTTTATGATGAATTCTATTATAGTAAACAAGCTTTACATAATCATACAAGCAATGATAAAAATGCAATTCATATTCATAAATATCGCTCTAAAAACTTATTTAAGTTATTAGAGCAAGATGATGTAATTAATGAAATTCAATTAATTAAATCTAGTAATAATCATGTTACAAAACATCATAATATCATAAATAAAACAATCCACATTATTTGTCATAATGTAAAAAATAATGAATATATATCTTACAATTTTGCAGTTCATTATTGTGAAACTTGTGGTATATATTTTGATTTTTACAATTCATTTATGAATCAATTATTTAGTACCAATCAAAATATTTATGACTTCATTTTAAAATGTTATGATGAAAATAACAAAATTTTAAATTTATATACAAACTCTAACATAGGCGATTTCCATAAAGAATCTAAACTTCATAAATTAGGCTATACCGTTGGTGAAAATGGATTAAATTCTAGTAATAGAGAATTATTACTTAAAAACATAATAAAGTATAATATCATGAGTGCTGCTGAAATAAAAAATCAGTTAGAATGGAACATAAATTTCTTTTCTAAAAATGGAAATATGAAACAAGCTATTCTATGCTGGAAAAATGATTTATCTTCTATTAATAAAGGTATTTTAAGTAAAAAATTGAAAAAATAATATATTGAACTAGTTATTTATTATCAAATTTAATAAAAACTAATATAGTAATAAACAAGAAATCTATTCAAAATAACAATTTACAATATCATCTAATTGCTCCTTGATTTTATTAAAATCACAATTTAAATCCAATGACTTAACTAATATTTTATTTCCACTCATACAGTACGTTTGATTTAATTGTTCATCGTTATCAGTTTGTGCATATAATAATAGTCCACTTACATTTCCCATAAATTTTCTATCTTCATTTTTCACATAAGTAAAAATTTGATATAAGTTATTGGAATAATTTTTTTGCTAATCATATCGAATTTGAGTCATATTTGAATAAAATTTAGCATCAATAATTAATGTTTTATTACTCTTTTTTAACATTACATCTGTTTGCATTACCGGAAGCATAAAGATATAATCATCGTCAACATTCCATTTTATTTGCGAAGAAGTCGCCTCAAGTTCTGGATGTTCTTTTTTATAATATTCTAAAATAAATTTTTCATATAATCGACACATGTATTCTTCTTCAAAATGCATTGCTATATTTTTCCCGCTTTGATCTTTTTGTATCATATTATAATGGATTAAGTATCACATCATGATTAAAATACAATAAAGCAATTTTCCAACCAATTGTTGCTTTTTTCGATTCTAAATTAGCATCTTTCACCATTATAAAAAGTACAACTTGTGCCTATTTGATTTTCCTTAATGCTTTATTTTTCCAAATCCTCTCCTTACTTTCTAATGATAGTAAACTAACTTTTGATAATTTAGGATTTGCGGTTTCATTCCCTTCAATATCTACTTTCCCTTCTAAGAATGGTTCGACAAAATCCTTTACATAATAATAGTCATTACCAGAATGTATAATAAATACTTTTATCATTAGAACCTCTCCTCTTACTGTTTAGTATATCATATAAGGTATTTTTATTCTATTAACTAACAGATTGCAAGAATCTACTACTTCCTTATTTTTCTCTTATCTTTTTTCCATAATATTATTAAATTAATATCCAGCCTTGCTTAGTTCATCTAATAATGCTCTTCTAGTATTATATTGCTCTCTCCATTTTTTTGTAAACATATGAAGTCTTACATTAGCCTCAGGAATATATTCAATTTTATGAAAATATTGTATAATTTTTCTGTATTCTTTTCTATTATTAGCTAGTTGCATACAAGCATCCATATGTTTTAAATAATAATCCATGATTTCATTTGGATATTTTGCCGCAAGTAAATCTGTATAATCATCTATTAAACTTACCGATTCATGTAAAACTTCATGTAACATATCATCATACATTTCTTCTTGTTTATAAAAATCAATCAATGTTTTACCCGTAAGATTCATAATGATATGTTCTTTTATTGATTTCCATTCTTTTAATGTACAGACATCTTTTAGTTTATTAATTAATATAAGATTTTGTTGTGGATAATGTTCAACTTGAAAATATAGTTCTTCTTTATATTCATTAGTTCTATGTTCCATATAATAAATGCTTATTAGGCGATCACTCCATTTCTTTAATAATTGAGCATTCCGTGCAATCTTCTTGCTTTCCTTTAATAAAAAAATTGCTTGCTCTACTTTTCCCATACTAATCATATATTCAATTTGCATTTCTCGTATACTAGAAATTTCTTTATACTTTTGCATATACGTGTTTATATCTTCAAATGTATCTCTTCTTTTCTTCATTAGAAAGATTCGCTCTTCGATATAACTATCTCTTGCTTTCGATTGATTTTTAATCAATTGATCTAACTCATCAATACGCTGATTCAGTATAATTGAATCAGCAAATACACGTGTCAATAATCGTTTATAAATATAAGATTGTATACCATTTGATTGCGGATAAGCATGTTTAATCCAATCGTATATTCTTTTATAATCTTGCTTAGTGCAAGTTTGAATAATTGTATCGCATTGCCTATAACATACTTGAATTTCATAATCATCTAATAAACAATACTGTTCTTCGAATACTTGTAACTGTGCAATCGTATATTCCATAAGATCAAATGCCTGTAAATGAAATCCTTTTTGTATCATTATAGGAATATAATCATTTAATACATCTTCAAGCATATAAGATAAATCACTATAATCATACTCTCTTTCATACTGTTTACAAAATTGTCCAATTACTTGATCAACACTTCTTTTTAAATAAATACTTTGATCAAAAGAAAGTTCTTCACTTCCCATAATCAATATTTTGTTTCGGATACTGTCATTCTGTTCTGTATACTGATAAACAATATTTTCCAACTCTTCTTTTGAAAGATCATGGATATATTCTTTAACCTGTAACTGTTTACTGTGTGGATAACTGATAAATTGTTTTATAGTTTCTTCTTGTTTATTTATCTTGCAAATAAGTGCTGCCATATGTTTGCATGCGTATCCTCTTGTAGCATTTGGACAAGTACATTTCATATTTATAATACGCCCTTGTTGAAATTCAATTGTAACATGATAGGTATCTGTGCCAATTACATCTGCACAGTATTCATTTTCTATCTGTTGAAAATTCACAACTGCTCCCTGTTTAAAATATATTTCTCCTCGATTCCAAATATAGTCTTTAAAACGGTATTTCCATTTTGTCATATATGTATTCTCCTATGATTTCTTATAAAAATTTCATATTCATGTTACTTTTAGTATAGTCGAATTCTATAATTTTGCATACAAAAAATAACAATGATTGAATACCACTATCATTCTTTAAAAACTTACATGAATGATTTTAAATTGATGTGTAAATTATCCATCCCTTGTTAATGTTAAAACACAATAAGTTCCTTGATGATTCTTTCTGATTTTACCTTCTCTTGACCATGCTAGACTTCCTGGATTGATGATTGCCTTTACAAGTTTATTATGCTCATCCAAAATCACATCGGAACATCGAATATACGTATGCCCATGTAATAAGATATCCACACCTTCTTGATCCATATAAACAAACATCTCTGGCGCTAATCGATACTGCCATAATAACTGAACACCATGAATCATTCGTATACGCTTATCAAATAGGATAATATCCTGTTGATCTGGAAAAAAAGGACCATCATTATTTCCGCGAACACTTCCCCCACCATTCTTCAAATACATCTATTGGCTGCATACCACAAAAATTATCACCTAAATCAAGGTAACAGTCTGCATCTGCCTCCCTATAAATTACCTGACCAAAACCTTTCAAGTAGGTATGTGCATCACTGACAACAACGATTTTCACTGTTTCCATTTTATTCACTCCCTTACAATCTCATTAGAGTTTATCTTTTATGAAGTAATATAAGTATAGTACGAGTAGAATAGAATCAAAATTCATAAAAAATGTGGTCTTACGATAGTGACTACAGACCATAGTTACTTTTCATAAAACCACATAAAGCTTTAAGCATATTCTCAGAAGTTTATAAACCTTCTTTTTCTTATAGATCAATATGAAAAATTAGAAATTTATTTTCTATTCATGTGATTTCTATAAATACTTCTTTTGATCTCTATAAAGTTTAATTACATATTCAAAATCAGACATATCACATTTCTTTGCATACAATACGCTTGCAAGATACTTACATGGTAAAGCAGAATATTCTTCATATGAAACCATAGTCTTAATATCTTCATACGATGTCTCTCCTACTTTCTCTACAATAGATAAATTGTATTGCATATTAGATTCAAAATTAAATAGATTAACTGTTAATTTAGTAGGTGGCATAGTCAGTATACCTTCTGCGAACAAGTTTAAGTGATATCTGCTAATTGGCATATAATAATTAGTTACTTTTCTCTCAATAGAACAATTTAGTAATTCATATTCTTCTATACGATTGCTTTTTAAAAATGCGAATTTATGTCCAATATACATGTCAACATTACTATCGTCAATCCAAACATATTCGTTATCAGTCTTATCAAATAGTGCATGTGATTTTACGATTGATAATGATATATTGTTTTCAAACTTAAGACAGAGAATATTGAATTCTTGTTTTTTAGAAGCATCATGAACATTGGCAACAATGGTTTCTTCATCAAGCATTCCTGTATAGTGATCGTATACTAATACCTTATCTCCTACTTTTATGTTTTCAACACATTCCATTGTTCCATCCGACATTAGAATATGTGTTCCTGGTGCAAAGCATCCATCACTATCATATCCCTTTGTAGTCTCTGATGAAGAGTAGCTATTTGATGATTGATAATATTCATTACTATCTTCTTCTTCCTCGTATTCAATTAATTTTTCTTCACAAATTTCTAATCTTCTTTCTACTCTGCCCTCTAATCCTTTATCTATGGCAATCTCATAATTATTAACAGCTTTATTTAGATTAATAGTTACTCCACCACCAAATTCATACATATTGCCTTTACAATAGTACGCAAGAGCACTTTCTGCTTTGCTTAATAAACTCATAGCTTCTGATAAATTTTCATTTAATGAAAATAGAACAATTCCTAATATTTCTCTATAGTAATCAACATTATACATCTTATTTATTAAAAATTGACAAAGTTGACAGATTGTATGACCATGATCAATCATTTCTTCATATCGGTCATCATCCAAATTGTCTTTCGGTATTTGGAATCCACCAGAAAATCTAGATTCAAACACAAGATCAATGATTTTTCCAATAGCTGGAAGATATTGTTTTGCGGCAGCTATCTTATAGTATGTAAACTGATTGTCATATAAATCGACAAATCCAGTTCTGTTTCTATAATGTACCATTTTTTGATCTGCTAAAATCACACAAGCTTCTGGAACAAGTGCATTTGCTAAAGAAAACAAATTCACACCTTCATTACCATCCTCATATCTTTCAAGTAACAATAAGCCTGCTTTTGTATATCCTTTTTGAAGACTTTGCTGCAATATTCTGTTTTTAAAACGTTCTGGTGAAATCAACGCCTTCGCAAATAATTCTTTACCAGTGTTGCATCTATTTCCCAAGATTTTAACATAGTTTCTTAATTTGTCTTCAGGAATATTTTCTGGTTCTACTATATAAAGCAACATTTTTGCCTTTTCCCATTCATCATTTTCAATTTTCACATGATCAAAGGATTCAGCTTCAAATTGTACTTTATTTCCAGAAACAGCTTTTACATAAGTATAAATCAGATTATCATTACCATATTCAAACGAAGATAATCTAGATAGTAATTGTTTCCCTGATGCATTATCAAACTTTTTGGTTAAAAAAATAGATTCAAACAGATCGTCTAATGTAGCTCTTGATATCTGTTTACCATTTATTATATTTTCGTTTAAATCATTGCATATTTCATCAATTAATTCGTTTATAGATGTTAAAGTATACAATAAATCTTTCTCTTCAGCTTTTATTTTCTTTTCGTGATCTATACCCATTTTTTTAATTGATCGAAGAGTAGGATCGTTTTCATCTTCCAATCTTACGATATCTTTTACCACATTTTGAAGTGTCTTTTTCGTTTGCGCCTTTTGATTCTCGTAATAATCTTTTATCTGATTATATATTGATAAAAATTCTTCACCAAAGCCATATAGTACTTGCTTTACATCACTATTTATATATGCATCGACTTGTTCATATGAAAGTATATTCCACTTCATTATATTCGAGTCATTGCGCATCATATTAAGTACAGAATCACTCATTATTAACGCAGAGAAACCTTTTAAATGTCGTTTCTCAATACTACTTACATCATTAGTTTCAATATTCGCTATTTTTCGTGATATCATGCGATACAAGATTTTTTCAGCATCTGCATAAATATTATCTGAAATAATACAAAGATCATTTTTAGAAAGCTTTGTTTTAATTATGAAATATTGAATAATTTTATTTAATGCTATTTTTCTTTTACTACTTTCTTCCACTAAAAATTTAAACTCGTTTGTAGTCAAGCTTACGCGTACATTGGCATAATTTAATATTTCTATCGTATCTTCACTTTCTGAATTAATAATCACAAAAGGTATTTGTGTATATATTTTATTTAGAATTAATAGATTTTTATCTTCAAATAATGAAGCACATACCTTAAAAATACTTGTTGTTAAGTAATTGGATATAAGAAGGCATCGTTTTCCGATAATTTCTGGAAATATGTATAATGATTCTAATGCATCCAACATATCCTCACATTTTTGAACTATATCCGATGTATATGGATATAAAGACTTCTGAAGTTGGCTATTAAGATCAGAGTGAATTTTAGAATATAACTTGTTGTATTTTTCTTTATTTGTTGCTGAACTTGAAGTATTCTTCGTCTGCATGATCTTTGAAAAAATACTCATAAATTTTGAAGTATCAGTCATTATGCACTCCCTCCTTTACATAATTGCTAACATCAGTATTTAATCTTTTGACTATAGAGTTAAAACTTTTTAATAAGTTCTTCAATTCATAACTATTCTGGTTAGCATTTCCCCATAGTGTTGCTAAAGATTGAATTTCCATAATTTTATCAGAATCTGAAATATAGTTAAAAAGTTTTCTAGCCATATTCTGGTAGTGCTCTATCGTTTGTTCAATCGCATCTCTCATATCATCTTCAACTCGTTTGAACTCCCCTGTAATATTGCAATTTCTTATACCTTCTTCTACCGTATAAGAAAGAAACTTATTGATGATATCCTGTTCATATTCTTTTTTTAGATTTGCAGAATACGCAGTTATCCCAAAACAATTAATATTTGTTCTAGATATTGTCTTTTGTGCTAGATCTAATATCTCCTTAATTTCATTATCAGGTTTTAAATCCGCTTTTGTAAACACAATAAGAATCGGTGTTTTAATACGTAGCGACTCTATAAATCTAATATCTTCTTCTGTGATTGTTCCACCATCAATATCGATTAACCAAATCAAATAATCCGATACGCTTAACTGATTATAAGCTTTTTCTCTATCGGATATGACCATCTTAGAATCACTTTGATCATCGTACTTTGTATAGCCTGGTGTATCTAGTAATGCTACTTCCGTAGGCAATGCATATTCACTTGATTCTATAATAATACTATCAACAAATGTTGAAAATCCAATACCATATACATTATAGAATTCATGAGCCATAGCATTTAATGCATCAGATGATATTTCTACTTCATATCCATACGCACTATTAGCATGTATACAATCCTTTGGTGCCTTAATAATATATGTAGGAATCGCAGTTGTTGTTTTTTGATCAACTGGTAATTTATCTCCGATACCTGAGATGGTATTAATAAACTTAGATTTTCCTGCACTGACTCTTCCACCAAAACTAATTACTACTTTATCCTGTAATTTTTGTATTTTATGTATTTCAGAAAGACGTGAACACAAGTCCATAAATTGTTCATAAAAAAGCATCTCATTCTTTATTGTTACTTCTGAAAAAAGTGAAAACAATTTATTAATCTCTTTTTCAATTTTATTTTGAAATGATGCTGTATAATTTCTTTTATTCTGAATTAATTTAGAAATTAATTCAACAGCTTTATCCTCATCGGCAATATACATATTAGAATCTGGTATACTTACATCTTCAAATTCTAAATCTAAATCCAACTCATCCTCTTGTTCAATATCAAAAGGCATAATTCCCCTCCTCATAAAAACAAAGATATCCATCTTAAAATTCAGATTGATATCTTAAAATACTCTATAATATCTGCTGTTTCATTCTGTTTACAGCTTCTGAAAATTCATGATATTTTTCAATATAATGTTCTTTTTCCTCAACCTGTTTTTCAAGTTTTTCTAATTCTGTACAAAAATCATTTTTAATCTGATCAGCAAAACTTATCGCTTGTTTATTTAGTATCTTAGTGATATCTTCTAATGCAACAAGCAATTGATTTGATATATCGATTTCTATTTTATTTAATAAATTACTTTGTAAATTTTCTAACTTATGAATTTCTGTGTTTTCTGTATATTTATTTCTAAATGTCGAATTCACTTCATCTATATAAGATGTAATATCACAACTTATATGTGGAATAGAAATCTTATCTAAAATATTTCGAAGCGGTAATATGATATCGTCTTCATCAAATTCTTTTTCACTTTGTCCGAAAGCATTCAAAACGACCTCTTTTATTTCTTGTGAAAACGCTTCTTTATTGAAAACATTTTCAAATTCATTATTAACAAAATCCTGGCATTTAACATAATATTCTTTTATATTTGTAATCACATCGGATGTACTTGCTGAATTATTGGTTACTGTATAATATCTAGTTTTTTTTATTAAGCCAAAAAGACCAGTGCTTTCTGTAGTATATTTATCCTCTGTAGTAGTTTTTACAGCGATTTTCCCATGGTGTCTTGCTTCTAACGTTAACTGTGGGCGAATATTCTGAACTTTTTTATCACATTTAATAGCAGCATTTTCAAAAATATACATCAATTTACTTCTTGAAGAATCAATAACTTTTCTAATAATAATCGTTCTTTGCTTAAGTTCTTCTGCTGATATTGTTTCAAGTTTTGTTCTGCTTGATACCGTTTCTTGATAAATCTTTTCTAAAATATGAAGATGTTCACGACTAGCATTTTCTAATAATTTGCTATTTTTATCTTCAATAATATCTTTCTTTCTAGATAAAATATTATTTAAAGCCTTATGTACTTTTGTTATACCACCTAATGCAGAAAGATATCCATCTTCAAAACCAGCAAACTCATGTAAATTACGATAAACGATATTTTCCAAGGAATCGAATTCTTTTCCTTTCTTTTTCTTTTCATTAATCGTATAGCACGTAGATGAAATGAATAAGACATCTTTTGGATTCATTTTCTTTAAAATATCTAAGTGCCTACATGATTTCTTTGCTTCATCAAGATTATTATTAAATTGTGTTTTATAGCTGTATACCGATTTATTATAGGCTTCTTTAAAGCTATTTCGATTTTCATTCAGTATTCCTGAATCAAGCTTACTACCCACAATTAATATTTCTCTTACACCTGCATCAGGTAGGCTGTTTGCCATCAAGTTGACAGTATTTGCATCCATAAAAGAACTACATGGTGATAGAAGTAAAACAACATCACATGATCTAAGGAATTTTTTCGTCTTTACACCACGGGATACAATGGGGTCATTTAATCCCGGAGTATCTACTATCTCAAAATCCTTTAAATTAGGATGATTTACCTGCAGTTCAACATAATTCACAATCGGTGTATAACGTCCACCAGCACCTACATAATCATTTAATTTTGAGATGACATCTCCTTCAACTTCATCCATACTGCCTAATTTATCCATCAACATTGGATTATCTGCCAATCGAATTAATTCTTTTGCACCTGTATAAACTTCAGACTTGCATGTAAATCCTTTTTCAAATTCCTCTAAACTCATTTTTGGATTTATTTTTAACTTTATTTTGGACTTTATTTTGGTTGATGTATAATTTTTTATTCCATCATCCATTACATCCATTGAATTTATTCTATCACAATAACTATTATATGCTTTTTGAAGCTCATTATCATAAGCCTTAGCGTTTTCTTTAATGGTATCCCAATCTTCTGTACTATAAAAATGAATGATAGCTTTTGGATGATCTGAATACGTTATTCTTGTTAAAACTGCAGTCATTGGTGTAGCTGCCTTAGGAAGATAATTTTCTCCATCAAACATACATGCATTTAAGAAAGAAGATTTTCCTGCCTTAACCGCACCAATAATACCTATACTAAGTTTTCTAGAATTGCTTTTTGCTATTTCAATATTTTTCCGCAATGAATTTGTTACTTCTTTAAATTCATGAAATTTCTCAATATCAAAAAGCTCCTGATACTTCTTTAATTCGCTCTCTATTTCGTTTACTTTTTCTAAGTATGCATTTACTTCCTCATAATCCTTCATAAATTTACCACTCCAACTCTTCCATAATTTTTTTTGCCATTTCAATATCATCAGATATTGTCGCTTTATACATTTCAAATTCCTCAATTTTTTGATTCTTCTTATTCTGAGCTTCTATTACATTATTTTTTATAGATGCAATTTTATTTTTTATCAATTCTTCATACTCCTCTAAAACAAGATTCGTTGTTGTTTCAACATTTTGTTTAACCTGAGGATAAATCTTATTAATAATTTGAGGTATTACATTATTGATAAATCTACGTTTTGCTATCTCTTGATCGCTCTCTTTGAATATACTGCTAACAAGATTGATAATATCTGGCAACAGAATAATAACAACCTCAAGCCATGGTGCAATGATATCTGTAGAAATTGCTGCAATTCCTGCAATTGCACGATAAACATTTTTCTTTTTATTTTCACTTTCCATGTCCTCTGGTGTCTTTGTATCAAATTTTCCTTGCTCAATAAGACCCTTTAAATTATTCGCTAAATTCAATGTAATAGCTGCTAAATCAACATTTTCTGATTCATTAACCAATCCAGAAAAGTCCAATTCCTTACTAATATCATCAATTTGTCTTATACTAATATTTTTCATTGCATCCATCATAATCGGTCTAATGATTTCTACAATGATTGCTTCTGCTGCTACTTTGTTTCCACTCAATAACGCCTCAACAACTGAATCCGCATTTGAAATTAGTATACTTCTAATATGATCGATTACTTCTTGAACAATTTGATCTAATTCATCAGAAGATTCCTCTCTCTTCTGATCGAATGAGTCCATAAGTTGTTTTTCTAGTCTAGTATAAATACTAATTTCCTTATCAAGATCAAAAGTATCAAGATATACTTTCTGTTTTATAACAGATAATACTTTTACGATATTGATGAGTTCACTTTTTATTTGACGAGCAATCACTTGGTCAAATGCTATTTGTGCATCAAATTCTGAAATGATGGAAATAATCTTGTTAGAAATATCTGGTTCTCTCTTTGAAGTTGTGTATACCTTATAAGGAAGTCCATACATCGCAAGTGTGTATCTTGCTCCTTGTGCGATTTTCTCTGCAGTTTCTTCCGGAATTTTATCGCACTTATTAATTAAGACAGCAATTTCATTACTATAGTTTGATATTTCCACAAGAAAATCTAACGTTGTCTGGTCTAATCCACCTTTTTCTTGATCAACTACAACAATATAAGCTGAGCCCAAACCAATATAATTTGCCAAAGCTTTCGCATGTGTTTCAATTCCTGCGTCAAATCCCGGTGTATCAACAATAGTAAAATCCGCAATTTCCTTTAAAGCTGAAACATTTAACCTATACTCTAGATGATTATATCGATCAGGAAGATACTCTTTATTTGGACTATATATCTCCCTTTTACCATTCACATCATAAGCAGATAAAGATTCCTCTTCATCATAAACAAGCTCTGTGGCGATAGCAGTCATAGGCTCCTGTGCTTCCTTAAGAAACTCTGGACGATTCATTAGTGCATTTAATAAAGAACTCTTACCACCACTGAAATGACCTACAAACATTAACTTTATATCAAAATTTTCTTTGATATCTTGGATATTTGCAATTCCCCTCACAAAGTCCTCTCCTGAATAATGTGAACTGATTTCTCTCATCTTATCAATGATGTCATTATAAACATTACGATTTACCATTTTATCCCTCCATGCTTTATATGCAAATTATTATTTTGACATATTTTTCAAGATATTTAGAATTACATTCTTCTATTTTTCATTAATCATTCATCATAGATGAATTGCTGTTTATTTTCTCTTTCTTCATAAAAACGTTTTATTATATATTTGTACCTATTTTTGTAGAAATTTTATTTCTTATTATTTTATTTAGAATATAGGTACAGTTTATTTAAGTAATGTTTTTAACAAGTTTAGTATACCATGTTGATAGCTTATTAAACAATAAAATAATCATAGTTCATAAACACTTTTCTAATATTTAACAGTTTCGATACTAATTCACTGACTTTCACTTTTTTGCTGACAAGCACATCCTATGTGTTATAACTATCATCACTTGATAGAGCGATTAAAATCATATAAATATTTTGTCAATATTATAAAAAATGCATCTACTGGGCACTATAAAATTCGGATAGCGCATATATACATAATATTGATTGGAGCATATATATTTTCAGACTCTGTCAGGAAAGTCACTCTGGAGCTTCTTATTTTTTATAATTACATATAAAAAATATATGATTCTATCATCTTCACGATATATTATGATGTCAATCTCTTCTTATCGA
>RCNI01001969.1_pt1 | contig 14274 bp, 12 predicted proteins | sample 2041151 | NCBI WGS metagenome assembly RCNI01 (sample SAMN09708214, study PRJNA481090) | feces metagenome | isolation source: feces | place: Antarctica: Albino Rookery | reverse complement strand
GCAGCTTGATGACGATGACGGCCAGCTGCCGTTCTAAATTGATACAAAGGAGAATTTATCATGGAAATCAAAGCAACAACCCGTGAAAGGGAGCATCCTGATCCGAAGGGGAAGAGTGGTCCGGTAGGTCTTTGCCCACGCTGTGGGAGACAGAAAATCAAATGGAATCCCCAGACAGATGTGAGCCGCTGCGAATTCTGCGGATGGACAAACGGTATCAGAAAGTAATTAGACAGGGGGCCGGGGGATCGGCCCCCAAAAGCGATTGCTTTTTAGCAGGATCCGTAGGTGGCTATCCAATGGCTATCCACTTACGGATCTTGCTCTATCGGAAAATGGGGCTATCAAATACAGGAGGCAGAGGACATGGCAAGTGGATCGTATAAGCAAGTGGATGTGATGTGTCCCTTTTATCGCAGTGACGATGCGAAAGGAAAGCTCAGATGTGAGGGAGTAATCGACGGCAGCACACTCACCTGGAGCTTCCAGAACAAGGCGGATCTAAAGCAGCAGATGGATATTTTTTGCTGTGAGTGTTACAAGAACTGCGAGGTCTACCGGATGCTTATGGAAGCCAAGTATTGAGGTGCTGCCTATGAGCAGTCCCCGATAGGATTGGTGGGCCAATGCAGTGCGGATGGTGCGAAACTATCCCACCAGAGTGCAGGAGTATGAGGAGTTACATTCACAGTCCTGTGTGGCGGATATGAGCGGACAGCCCCGTGGGGGCGGCACCTCCCGTACCACGGAAAATATTGCCCTGCGTCAGATGGCTCCGGCGAAGCAGCAGGAGTATGACGCAGTGCAAAAGGCGGTGGAGATTACCCGGTTGTACCCCAATGGCCCGGAACGGATCGAGCTGATCCGCCGGATGTACTGGTCGGGGAAAAAGCGGAGTATCCATTCTGTTATTGCTTCTCTCTACATTGCAGAGGCCACAGGAAAACGGTGGCATAGCGCAATTATCCGCCTGGTGGGGAATGTTTTGGCTACAAAAACTGAATGATCAAACACAAAAGAGAGGCCAGGGATTCTCTCTAGCATCTTCTTCATAAAGTTGCCTAGATGACAGTTTAGTGGTTATAACGTTATCTGCTTCATGCTGATTTGTGTATTTATAAAGCTTTTACCTCGACAGGGGAGTACTAGTAATAAATTTTATGTTTGAAAGTTGACAAGAAAAGCAGCATATGGTATTATAAATTAACCAAAAAGTTAATTTAGGCGGTGAGCAGATTTTGAGAATCACCTATGCTAACAGGCGGGTTGAGAAGTTTTTTCTTGATTATAATAAAATGAAAAAGAATATTCCATGTGAATGGGTTCGAACAATAAAGAAACATATTGATCGCCTGGAAGCAGCGGAAACATTTGGTGACTTTCTAAAGCTGGGATTGGGAAAACCAGAAGAATTAAGTGGGTACGAACGAATAAGATATTCATTACGTGTAACTCCAAATGTAAGACTAATTATAGAACCGAATGCTACACAAGATACTGTGATGATTTGTTCTGAACTAGAAGTGGAAGGAGTGTGTGATTACCATGGCGACAAAGAGAACTGGTATATCCCGTGATTTGGTTATTCATCCAGGAGAAACTATTGCTGAATTGCTGGAAGATCGTGGCATCACGCAAGCTGAATTAGCTGCGCGTACAGGTGTTTCAGCTGCATATATTAGTAGTTTAATTTCTGGTAAAAAGAACATTTCAACTAACATAGCTATGAGTTTGGAATATGCGCTTGGAGTACCCAAATCTTTCTGGCTAAACCTTCAGGCAAACTATGATGCTGAACTATTGGAATTGAATGAGAGTGCAACAATTACAGATGCAGAAAGACAAGTATATCATTCATTATCCGAGGTAGTTAAATATTTGAGGCAGATACACCAGATTCCAGCTTGTCAAAAAGTTGAGGAAACTATCTTGACGCTACGAAAGTCTTTTCAAGTAAGTAACCTTGAGAATTTGAAGGGATTAGTTCCTCAGGGGGCGTTTCGCATGTCTGCAAAAGCACATGTTGATCCCGATGTTTTGGGAGCATGGATAAGGTTGTGTCAGATTTCGGGTGAAATAAGCACAGCATCTACTTGTTTCGATAAGGAAAAAATTGATAATCTTATTGCAGATATCAAAAAAGTAATGCTGAAATCACCTGATAATCTACAGCAAGAATTGACAAGTGTAATGTTGCAATATGGCATCGATTTTTCTGTAGTTAAAAATTTCCGAGGGGCACCTGTTCAAGGATATATTTCGCAAAAGAAAGATGGCGTGTATCAAATGGTGTTGACCATTCGAGGAGCCTATGCTGATATTTTCTGGTTCTCACTTTTCCATGAAATTGGTCATATTGTAAATGGAGATATCTCCAAAGGTGTGAAGTTTATAGACAGCCAAAATAACTGTGATGGTGAAAGAGAACATGCAGCAGATCTTTTTGCAAGCAATGCTCTTTTGAACGATGAAAGCTATTCCAATTTTGTTAGTAGGCAAGATTTCTCCATTAATGCCATTATCCAATATGCAAATTCCCAATGTGTTATGCCCTATATTGTAATAGGCAGGTTACAGAAAGAAAAAAGGATTCCTTACACGTGGTATAGTCAATACAAACTGCGTTATAGATGGGCATAACAGTTAAGGTGTAACTGGATCATCTCAACGGCTCCTTTTACACCATTCTCTGTTATAATTACTATATTCCACACACTAGTAAAAGCTATGCGGTCTTGCCTTTTTCCGCAGAATCCTTTATCATAAGTATTAGCCCACTCCTAATCATTCGGCTTATCTCCCTTCAAGTATTCGACACACTTAAAGGATAGCCGTTTATTAGGCGTGGGTCAATTTCTTTCTGTCTACTAAGTCAATTATAACTCGGCTGTGACAGTTGGAGGCCGTTATTTTTTGAAAGAAGGTTTTAATCAGCGCCTTTTTACCATCGTTTTCATATATCCTTTCCATTGATCGTCTATACAAGATATTTGAAAACATGATACCCCGGGGCCAAATAGATCGCTTACAATGGCAGCATGGAGATTCGGACAGAGGCCGTCTTCTGCATCTCTCGGGAAGGTGGAATACCAGAATTGGCAAGCAGCAAATGGGCTGGATCTGTCAGGGGATGACCTGTATGGTGCTCCTTCCTTGGCGAAGACTGCCGACACATCCTCCTGCGGCAGTCCGTCGGAACAGATGCCTGGTATCCATCCGGGCTTGAGTGACGGAGGATACCAGGACCCGGATGCACTCCGGGCCCTATGTGGAGCATTGGTGTAAGGGCAGCACAGCAGCCTTCCAAGCTGCTAGTGCCGGTTCGATTTCGGTATGCTCCTCCATAATTTTCAGAGGTCAGGGAGATGTCCCCGGCCTCTTTCTTTATGCCAAAGGGGTGGTGATGATGGGTGGCATTGACAGAAAAAAGAGAGTCCTTGTACGGGAGTACCTGGTGGATCTGAATGCCACCCAAGCGGCAATCCGGGCAATGGCTCTCAAAGGGATGGACGTCCTGTACATCTTGACTGGTATCAGTAAGTAATCAGACAGGGAGCCGGGGGACCGGCCCCCAAAAGCGATTGCTCTATCGGAAAATGGGGTCTGGGGATACCCAGCAGGAGCAGGTGGGTACCCAATGGGTACCCACTTACGGATCTTGCTCTGCGTGCGGATAGAGAACTTCTAGAATGGTGCTATCAAATACAGGAGGCAGAGGACATGGCAAGTGGATCGTATAAGCAAGTGGACGTGATGTGTCCCTTTTACCGCAGCGACGATGCCCGGTGCAAGCTCAGCTGCGAGGGCGTAATCGACGGCAGCACACTCACCTGGAGCTTCCAGAACAAGGCGGATTTGCAGCAGCAGATGGATATTTTTTGCTGTGAGTGTTACAAGAACTGCGAGGTCTACCGGATGCTCATGGAAGCTAAGTATTGAGGTGCTGCCTATGAGCGGTCCCCGATAGGATTGGTGGGTTCTGGCAGGTACATCATACGACATGGGGCCCAAAGGACGATGAGAACGTCCGGCTTTGGTCAAGAACTTACTGGTGAATAGGACAAGTGCTCGGCGGTGTTTGACTGCCGAGCCTTTCTATTGCGCTGGGTTAGAAAACACCCTCTGAAATTTGGTAAAATAAGAACAATTGCAGGGCGGGGAGGAGGATGCAGTGGCGGATTGGCAGAAAATCAAAACGGAATACGTCACCACAGACACCAGCTATCGAAAATTGGCCCAGAAATATGGCGTAAACAGCACCACAATTTGCAGCCGGTCCAGGCAGGAGGGATGGATCGAGGCCCGGGAACAGTATCGGAACAAGACACAAACGAAAATCGAGAAGGCGATCCAGGCCAAAGAGGTCAGCAGGGCGGAGCGGGTTATGGACGTTTCGGACAAGCTGCTCACCAAGGTGGAGGCATATGTAGAGGCGGTAAGCCCCGATACGGTAGAAGCCAAGGATTTACAGAGCCTGTCAGCGACCATCCGAAATATCAGGGACATCCAGTACATCCGTTCGGATTTGGACCGCAGAGAGCAGGAGGCCCGTATCCGGCAGCTGGAACAGCGAACGGATCAGGATGCCGATGGCAGTGTCACAATCACACTGGAAGGAGACATCACTTCTTATGCCCAGTAAAAAGGAGCGTGTACAATGAAAACGGAAATCAAGGACGTGGATGGTGAGAGACTGGCAGGTCAGCCCATTGGTCCGGAGCAGCTGTTGGAATTCACCCGGGTCCTGGAACGGTACAGTGCAGGCCGGAAGAAGACTGCCGACCGAATTCTGGCATCCGAAAATTGGTGGAAGCTGCGAAACACCCAGGAAGCCCAGAAGGAGACGGAGTTGGGAAAGGACGGTTCCTTCACCAGCAAGTCCGGCTGGCTCCACAACGTCATCACCAGCAAACACGCTGACGCTATGGATGCCTACCCTCAGGCGGTACTGCTGCCTCGGGAAGCCCAGGATCAGCAGGAGGCCCAGGCCCTCAGTGCCATTCTTCCCTGCGTCATGGAGGAGAACGACTTTGAGGAGACCTACTCCAAAGCCATGTGGCAGAAAACCAAGTTCGGCACCGGAGCCTACAAGGTGGTGTGGGATGCAGGGAAGCTGGGCGGGCTGGGCGACATCGCTATCAGCTGTGTAAATCTGCTGAACCTCTATTGGCAGCCGGAGATTCAGGACATCCAGAAAAGCCGTTATTTCTTCCATACGGAGCTTCTGGACCGGGATGTGCTGAAAGCGCAGTATCCGCAGACGGCAAATCTGAAAGCCAGCGCCTTTATGAGCGCCAGGTTCCTGGGAGATGAACAGGACAGCTCCGACCGGATCACGGTGGTGGAGGTCTACTATCACAAGATTGTGGACGGCAGAAACACCTTGCAGTACTGCAAGTATGCAGGCGATCAGGTGCTGTTTGCCACAGAGAACGAGACAGAACCGGAATACGATGCCCAGGGTCAGGTCATCCGGGAGCCGCTGGCGGTAACGGGTCTTTATGACCACGGTCGTTACCCCTTTGTGTTCGATGCCCTGTTCCCTGTGGAGGGCTCCCCCTGCGGCTACGGCTATGTGGACATCTGCCGCAACCCTCAGATTACCATTGACCTGCTGAAAACCAGCTTCGTGAAAAACGCAAAGGTGGGGGCGACCCCGCGGTATTTTTCCCGGATGGACGGCAACATCCAGGAGAGTGAATTTCTGGATCTCAGCAAGCCCATTGTCCATGTCAGCGGCAATATGGATGATGCGTCTCTGCGCCCGGTGGAGTATAACCCGCTGTCGGGTGTGTATATCCGGGTGCTCCAGGACACCATTCAGGAGCTGCGGGAAACCTCCGGCAACACGGAAGCCAGCACCGGAAACATTGCCAGCGGTGTCACGGCGGCCTCTGCCATTGCGGCCTTGCAGGAGGCCAGCGGCAAGGGAAGCCGGGACAGCAACCGCACCTCCTACCGGGCATTCTCGCAGGTCACATCCCTGTGCATTGAGCTGATCCGCCAGTTCTACGACACCCCTCGGACGTTCCGCATTATGGGTGCTGACGGCGGCTATCAATTCTCGGTCTACTCAAACCAGGGTATCAAACCCCAGCACCAGGGGGATGTGTTCGGGCAGGATATGGGCTACCGTCTGCCGGTCTTTGATATTCGCATTATGGCGCAGAAGAAAAGCGCCTATTCTACCATGGCCCAGAATGAACTGGCACTCCAGTTCTACCAGATGGGATTTTTCAATCCCCAGATGGCACCCCAGGCCATGAAGTGTTTGAAGATGATGGACTTTGACGGCAAGGACGCACTGATTCAGGATATTGCCCAGGGCGCACAGCTCCATGAAAAGCTGGAAAAGTATATGCAGATGTCTCTGGATATGGCCCAGGAGCTTTCCCCTCAGCTGGTGCCGGAGATTGCCCAGGATATGATGCAGACCCTTGGGGCGGAGATCCCCGGCGGAAGTACATCCCTGGCAAAGCTCCACAGCAATCGGGAGCGGGCAGATGTAGAGCGCACCCGCCAGCGGACCGCAGAAGCTGCACAGCCCTAAAGGAGAAACAGATGATTGACATTTCCTACTGTCCATCGCTGTGCAGCGTGAGAATTTTGGGCCATGCAGGCAGTGCACCCAAAGGGGAAGACCTGGTCTGTGCGGCGGTGACAGCCCTGGCCCAGACCCTGGCAGCCAATGTGCAGGAACTGGCAGCCCATGGTGTACTGGCAGATAAGCAGGTCTATCTGATGCCGGGATTGGCAGAGATCCGCTGTACGCCACGGCAGGAATTCCGCTCTGTTGCGGTACTGGTGTTCGATGTGGTTTGCACGGGACTGGAAAAGCTGGCACAAACATATCCCCGGTATCTCCGCTATCAGATTCAGGGGATGAAGGATAGCACAGAGAATCGGTAAGATGAAGAATACACAATAGGAGGAAAGGCATATGGAAAAAATGAATACCCTGCAGCTGTTTGCGGAAGACGGTGAATCCGCCAACCCGCAGACAGAGGCGGCCCCTGCTGTGGCGGCGGAGGGTCAGCACCTGAGAGAGCTGGGCGTTCCTGCGGACAAGGTCCGCCGCCACCTGGAACGCAGCCCGAAGGAGGACACAGAGGAGACGGCGGAAGAGCCTGCCCCGGTTACGGAGGAGGCTCCTCAGCAGGAGAAGGTGAAAAAGCCCAGTCTTGCAGAGCTGCTTCAGGACCCGGAGTATCGCCGGGAGATGGATACCATGCTGGCCCAGCAGACCCAGGCCGGAAGAAACGCCCAGGAGCAGATGCAGCAGCTGGCCCCTGCGCTGGATGTGCTGGCTCGACAGTATCAGATGGACCCTGCGGCGCTGGACTATGGCGCTCTGGCCCAGGCGATCCGTGACAACGACCCTTCCCTGGAAACCGAAGCAGAGGAGCTTGCCATGGAGCTGGGCACCAGTCAGGAAGCCGCCCTGCGGATCGTAAAGCAGCAGCGGGAGATTGACCGCTATCATCAGCAGGAGCAGCAGAGCCTGGAACAGCGCATGATTCAGGATCATCTGTATGGCCTGGCACAGCAGGGCGAAGCCATGAAGGAATTATTCCCCGACTTTGACCTCGGCGCAGAGATGCGCAACCCTGCTTTTGCCCGGATGACCGCCCCCGGCGTGGGAATCCCGGTGAAGGATGCCTACTATGCAGTGCACTATGAGCAGCTCCAGCAGGCGCAGACTGCGGCAGCAGCCCAGGCAGCTGCACAGGCCGCCACCGAGAAGATCACCAATGCGGTACAGGCGGGAAGCCGCCGCCCGGTAGAGGCCGGGGCAAGCACCCAGGGGCCCTCTCTCACCACCTTCAACTATGCAGGAGCCACCAAGGAGCAGCGGGAAGCCTTCAAGCGGAATCTGCGCAGCCGCTGGAGCCGGGGAGAGACAGTCTATCCCGGCGGTGTCCGCTGATAATTTGAAACAGGAGGAGTTCAATGGAGAATCAGAAAATGGATTTACAGCTGTTTGCAGATGCGGGTGACCTGGTCAACGGTACTGCAAACTACGTCAACGCCAACACCGGCGAGACCACGGAGTTTTCCGGCACGAACACCATGGCCGGCGAACTGAAAACCTTCTACGACACGGAGCTGCTGGAAAATGCCCGGGTGGAGATGTTCTACGCCCAGTTCGCAAAAAAGCAGCCCCTGCCCGCCAACCACGGCACCACGGTGGAGTGGCGCAAGTGGAACACCTTTGACCGTGCGCCCAAGCTCCAGGAGGGCGTGATTCCCACGGGCCAGAAGTTCGGTATGTCCCGGAAGTCCGGCACCGTCAATCAGTACGGCACCTACGCTGCCATCTCTGACAAGCTGGAAATGCGGGCTTATGACCCCGTGATTCTGGGTGCCACCGAGGAGATGGGTGCATCTGCCGCCGAGACCCAGGAGGTGCTGATTCGTGACGGCCTGCTGGTGAACCCCAATGTCCTCTACTGTGACAACATCGACAGAGAAACCGGCAAGGCAAAGGGTGCAGCCCCCACGGCCTGTGCCCAGATGGGTGCCAACAATACCGACGGCTGGGCCTTGCTCACCGATGAGATGGTCAACAAGGCGGTGACCAAGCTGAAAAAGGACAAGGTTCCCCGTATTGGCGGCAAGTATTACGCCGTCATTCATCCCTCTGTTGCCGAGGACCTGCGCAGAAGCAAGGGCTGGCTGGAAGCTCACAAGTACGCCCAGCCCGGCGAGATTATGAACGGCGAAATCGGTGAGCTCCACGGCTGCCGCTTCATCGAGAATGTCTTTGCCCCTGTGCTGGCTGGCAGTGCCTATCAGAACAAATCCGCCGGCGCAACCTATGCCACCTATTTCTTCGGCAAGGATGCCTTTGGCATTGTAGATCCCGAGGGCGGCGCACTCCAGATGATTGTGAAGAACAAGGGTCAGATCGGCGGTCCCCTGGAGCAGTTCTCCACCGTGGGCTACAAGCTGGAGAGCAACGGCTGCACCATTCTCTATCCCGAGCGGGTGCTGAGAGTGATGAGCTGCTCCAGCTATTCTGCCATCGACAAGGCGAACTGAGAAAAGGAGGAATGGAATATGCCCAGAGCCAAGAAAGAGATGACTGAGGAATCTCAGCAGACAGAGAACCCTGTGATGGAACAGACACCTGAAATTCAGCAGGGAACAGCATCCCAGGGGGAGCATGCGGCAGCTGCGAAGCATCAGGATGAGCGGGAGGGTATTCACATCCCCAGGGCGGTGGATGGGGATACCGGCCCCTATTTTGTAAGCGTCAACGGCGTGAACTACCTGCTGCCCAGGGGAAGAACTTCCCGTGTTCCCAAGGCGGTGGCGGAGGAAATCCGCCGCTCCTGGGCAGCACAGGACGCGTGGGATAACCGTGCCGAGGCCCTGGCGGCAAACGCTCAGGCGTGACAAGATGATCAGGGGGGAGCCATGCGCTCCCCCTTTTGCGCAGTTAGGAGGATAACATGGCAGTAAAGCCCTTTGAAAAGAAAGACTATACCCAGAGCGAAGCAGTCAATCAGGCGCAGCAGGCATTGGATGCCCACAAGGGGACAAAGCCCGGTGGATATTCCTCGCATTGGAAGGATTCCATGGATCAGGTCATGGGCCAGATTCAGAACCGGGACCCGTTCCAGTATGACCCGGGGAAGGACCCTATGTATCTGCAATCCATGCAGCGTTATCAGCAGATGGGCCGGGAGGCGATGATGGACACCATCGGTCAGGCTTCCGCTATGACCGGCGGTTATGGCAATTCCTACGCCCAGAATGTGGGCCAGCAGTCCTACCATCGGTATTTGCAGTCTCTGTCTGACCAGCTGCCCAGATTCCAGCAGATGGCACTGGACCGTTACCGTGCCATTGGGGATGACCTCTACCGAAAATACGGCATGATGTCCGACCGGGAAAGAGAGGATTACAGCCGTTACCAGACAGAAGTGAATCACTACAACAATGAACTGGACAGGCTCCAGGGAATCTATGACCGTGAGCAGGATCGGGACTACAGCCGCTTTACAGATCAGCAGGCATTTGACTATCAGCAGTATCTGGATGAAGTCAACCGCCAGCAGCAGGCAGCCCGGGATCAGCTGGAAAAGGAACGATTGGAAGCAGCCCAGGCATACCAGTCTGAGCGGGACCGAATCAAGGATGCTCAGTGGCAGGCAGAGTTTGACGAGAACCGCAGACGGTACGAAAATGCCATGGCTGCATCGGCGGGCCGGGGAAGAAGCGGCGGTCACGGCGGCGGAGGCGGTGGCGGCAGCCGCCGCACCAGTTCCGGCAGCAGTGGCGGCGGAGCACCGAAAGTGGACACCAAGAGTGTGATTGCTTTGGGATACGGCCCCATCAGCGGAGACACCTTGGCGGGCCTGGTGGATTCCGGCAAGGTCACGGCGGCGCAAAAGGGAAATAAAATTGTATTTTCCCCAGCACCTCGAAAGCCGTCACCGCAAAAGCCGTCCACCTATCGTCCGAGAAACAACCGGTATAATCTGAAATACTGACGGAGGGGCTTATGAGCTTAACAGATGATTTCCTGAAGGGAATGGAGAAACGGGGAGGCGGCAGCTACTCCGGCTCCCCAGGCGGGAGCGATTATACTTCGGATTTCCTGCATGGCCTGGAGCGGTATGAGAGCAGACGCAGGGACATTGCGGATGACAGCTGGGCGTATGCGTCTTTCCTCCATTCTGCCTTTGATTCCCCCAATGCCATGGAACGGTATTACCATGCCTTCACCCGGGAACAGAATCGGCTTCTTTCTGACCTGCGCAGAGATGAGCTGCGGTATCAGTCGCTGGAACCCCAGTATGCTTCCCAGCTGAAAAGCCTGGGCGGAGAGCTGGCGGGCATGAGAAAGAAAGCGGACCGCCGCCGGGAAGGCTGGCGCAGTTCCCCGGACGGTGAGCGGTGGTTCCGTTCCTCTCCGGATGCAGCGGATGCACGGGCCAAGCGGTATGCGGATTATCTGCACACCCTGGAAGTACAGGAACAACAGGAGAACCGCCGCCGTCAGCAGGAAAACAGCAATCGATACCTCACCGGAGATGCCGCACCTGCCGGGAGCTCCTATGCTCCGGGTCTGGAGCAGAACGAAGTTCCGAAATCTGCGGGCTACCGCGATACCACGCAGATTCGGCAGGAGATGGCGAAATACCGCAGAGGTGTGGATGGGTATACGCCCAAGGTACTGGACGACTACCGCGAGATTGCAGGCTCTCAGGCATTTCAGAAATATGCCAAGCAGCGTCCTGCACAGACGGAGCCTGTCCGATGGGATACGGCACCGGAAGCCGTGGATGCCCTGGGATATTACCAGGATGTGCGCAAACGCGGCGGCGGCTCCAAGGGCGACGTTATGACCGGGTATCTCTACAAGGATATTCCCTTTGCCTATCAGAAGGCTCTGGAACGGGGCGTGAAGGGAAGCTGGGATTACCTCACGGACGAAGAAACCGGCATCTACTACACCATCCTGAATACCAAGGGCCAGAGCCAGGCGAACCAATACCTGGATGATATGGAATTGGTGCTCAATAAACGGCAGACTGAGGACGAAAGACAGCAGCGGTCAGAGGACTACGAGAAGGCAAACTGGGTGAAAAAGGTGGGGATGAACCTGGCAACGGTCCCCACCCAGTTTGTCGGTGCGGCTGCAAGTTTTGTGGATGATGCCGTCCACGGCATCCAGGGAGAGGACATCAATCCTTACTCCGGCCCCCACAGCGCCGCCCACTATGCCGAACAGATTCGAGGCCTTACCGCACAGGAACTGAACGAGAAAAGCGATGGAAAGACCGTCCTTGGCTTGTCGGCGGGGGACGTTTACCAGTATGGAATGTCAGCACTGGATATGTTGGCTGGCAGTACATTGGGAACAGGAACCTATGGTGCCCTCATGGGCATGGGCGCGGCTGCGGAGGAAGCACAGAAGCTCTATGAAATGGGTGCAGCCAAAGATCAGGTGGCAGCCGGCGGGTTCCTGGCAGGTGCCGCAGAGATGATCTTCGAGGAAGTGTCTCTGGACAAGCTGATCCACACCAAGCCGCCCAGATCCTGGCCCGGCCTTTTCAAGAACATCCTGATTCAGGGCGGCATTGAGGCATCGGAAGAGGTGGCGACGGAAATCGCCAACACCATCACCAACATCCTGGTTATGGGGGATGAATCCGACTGGAACCACCTGGTTCAGGAAAGCGGCGACTGGAAAAAGGCAGTGCTGCCCAAGATTACGGAGATCTACAAGGCGGGCATGGGCGGATTCCTCTCCGGCGGTGCGGGAGCCGGAATCTACAGTACCGCAGGATATGCCGCACAGCAGCACGCAAATCAGCAGCAGGGCGGCAGAATTTTGGAAACCCAGGGCGGCAGGGAAGCGCTGGGAAAGCTCTATGAGGCCACCAGAGACAGTGCGGATGCCAAGACCCGGAAGACCATGGACAGGCAGCTCCCAAAGGCCCTGGCTCATGGCAGTGCAAAGGCGCAGGCGCAGGCCGCAGGCAAGCTCAACGAGGCGATTTCCTGGGCGGCAGAGAATCAGACCCGGGACGACCTGGTCCGAAAGGGCATGGAACTGGGGGATTCTAAGCGGCAGGCCGGGCGATATGCGGACAGCTTCCTGGAGGCCGGCGGCGGTGCCTTACATCCGGGGCAGATTCAGCGGGAGCTGAACCGCTTCCATGCACACCTGGACAGCGGAGATCTGCGTGATTACCGGGCGGAGACAGATACCCTGGATACCCTTTCTCAGAAATACGGTTCCCAGGCAAAGGCCATGGCGGCGGCTTATCTTCCGGGGCAGGATATGCGTCAATATGATCTTGCCTATGGCCTGGCCTTTGAGATGGGCAGGAGCGGCATTGACAGGGAGTATGTGATGCAGAATCAGTCCCTGAGAAACCTCACCGACAGCCAGCGGGAAATTGCCTACGAGACCGGGCTGGAGGCGGCAAGACAGCAGGCACAGACGCACTCTGAGACCGGGGACAAGACCATTCTGCATACCGACAACGGCGATGTAGATGTGAAGATCCGGGACATTGCTTCCATTGCGAATGGCAAAATGACGCTGAACCTGGAGGACGGCAGCACGGCAGACGCAGCAGATCTGTCCTTCGGAAGCCAGGACCAGGCCATTGTCTACAATGCGGTGATGGAATTGGGCCTGGATGCGGAGACTGCCAACCAGGCCGTGAAGGCCAGCCGGGAGCAGCAGAAGGCCCCTGAGTTTGCGGCTGGACTGCGGGATGCCTACGAGATGGGACAGAAGTCTTACCCTGTGGAAGACCTGAATCGGGGAATGTTCTCCCGGATGCTTCCGGCAGAGCTTCGGAAGTCAGTCTATCAGGCGGGGCGGACGGCTGCCGTTCAGCAGGTGCAGCAGGAGACCGAGCACAGGGCGATTCCCCAGCCCGCGGGGCACGTCTATTTCCAGGACGGCAGCGATGCCCCCAGGGACTTCCGAGCCTACGCCCGGGAACAGGGTATACAGCTGAATCCCAAGCAGGAGACAGGAATTGCTGCCCTGGAACAGTTTTCCGCAGCCCTGGGTTTGGATTTCTATGTGTACGAAAGCCGGGAGAACCAGGGCGGACGGGTTTACACCAACGCCCAGGGCCAGGTGGAGACGGCGCCCAATGGCTATTATCAGGACGGAAAGGTCTACATTGATCTGAATGCCGGCGCAGATGGGCAGGGCGTGGTGCTTTTCACAGCGGCCCATGAGCTGACCCATTTCATCAGGGAGTGGTCCCCTGCAAGGTTCAAGGTGCTGGCAGATCTTCTCATGGAGCAGTATGCCCGGCAGGGAATTTCTGTTTCTGAGCTGGTGGCCCGCCAGAAGGCCAAGGCAAAAAGAAACGGCCGCATCATTGACAATGATACGGCCTACGAAGAGGTGATTGCAGATTCTATGGAGGGCATCCTCCGGGACGGCAAAGTATCTGAGCTGATGGCTGAAATCAAAAAGCAGGACAAGACCCTTTGGGAGAAGGTAAAGGACTGGTTCCGGGACCTGGCACAGAAGATCCGGGGCCTATCAGGACGCAAAGCCGGATTCTCAGGAGGGCCGGATGGTTCTGGAAATGCAGGATGCACTGGCTTCCATTGAGCAGGCCTTTGCCGAGGGCCTGGTGGATGCAGGGGCGCATAAGCAGGGAGTACAAGAACCTGACGCGGAACCGTTCGGGAAAGCAGGACAGCCTGGGGCGGCCCAGAATACGCAATATAGTCTGAGAGATCTCAATATAGAACGAACATTCGTTGACTATGGAGATGTGG
>RCNI01001224.1_pt1 | contig 14282 bp, 17 predicted proteins | sample 2041151 | NCBI WGS metagenome assembly RCNI01 (sample SAMN09708214, study PRJNA481090) | feces metagenome | isolation source: feces | place: Antarctica: Albino Rookery | reverse complement strand
ACATAATTTGGCCATTTTTTTAATGTGTAATAGTAACCACTTTCTTTGATATATTGCTTAGTAATTCTAGTATCATGTGTACGTATTTCACTATCCTTTGCAATCTTTTTCTCAAAATATTGATTTACTTCTTTATATTAAAGAAAATTTCTAGTGTTTGTATCATATGTATTATTATTTATGGTTCCTGTAAATACAACTTATGCATAAAGTTTATGTACAAGAATAGTATGTGAATATTTCTGGAACTTTTGTTCTTGCGAATGCTAGAGTTATATTGAATATTAATATTAGAATAGTTATTGCACTTTGTGATTTTTGCTTTTTGGTTTGTCATTTACACTAGTTTATTCATATGGTATAATTAAATAGCAATTAGATAGTAATGGAGGTATATATATGTTTAAAATATTAGTAGCATCTAATAATAAAGGGAAAATAAAGGAAATAAAAGAAATTTTTAATGAATTTGAAGTATATTCATTAAAAGATTTTAATTTAGATATAGAAGTAAAAGAAGATAAAAATACATTTTCGGAAAATGCATTAAAAAAAGCTGAAGAAATTGCTAAACTATTAGATGAAAATATAATTGTTCTTTCAGATGATAGTGGTATTTGTATAGATTCTTTAGATGGATTTCCTGGCGTTAAAACTAAAAGATGGTTAGATGGAACAGATAGAGAAAGAAATCTAGGGCTTATTAAAAAGTTAGAAGGAAGTAAAGATAGAACTTGTCATTTTATAACAGCTATAGCAATTGCAAATAAAGAAATTTCACATGTTGTAGAAGAAGTAATAGATGGTACAATAGCTTTAAAACCAAAAGGAAATAATGGTTTTGGTTTTGATGAAATTTTCGTCTTAAAAAGCGGAAAAACTTTAGCAGAGTTAACAGATGAATATAAAAATGAAATAAGTGCTAGAAAGAAAGCATTAGAAAAAGCTAAAAAATATATTTTAAATATATGAATTATAAAATTTCAAAAATACAATACATAATATTGTAATTAAAGTTTATTTTTGATATAATGTCTCTATAAATATTTTAGTAAAGAAGGTTTAAAAATGCGTAAAGAAGAAAAGAAAAAAAATAAAGGTTTAAAGATATTTTTAATTATACTATTAATTTTAGCATTAATAGTAGGTGGTGTATTTTTATTTATTTGGTCTAAAATTAACTTAATGGAATTTTCTAAATTAGATAAAAATAATCTTGGAATAGAAAATACTTTAGAAGAGGTTAATAAACATTTAGATCAAGAAGTAACACAAAAAGATATTAATAAAGTAAAAAATATATTATTACTTGGAAGTGATACAAGAAATGTACATGATATAGCAGCAGGTAGATCAGATACAATGATTGTATTTTCAATAAATCCAATTAAAAATAGTATAAAACTTATCAGTATACCTAGAGATAGCTATGTAAATATAGAAGGAAGAGGTATGGATAAATTAAATCATGCATATGCATATGGTGGAGAAGAATTGTTAATTAAAACAATAAATCAAAACTTTAATTTAAATATTTCAGAATATGTAACTATAGATTTTACTAATCTTGCCAAAATTATAGATTCTATAGATGGAGTAGAAGTAGAAATTTCAGAAGCAGAAAGACAATTTATAAATAATGGTTCTGGATATGTATATAAATTAATTGGAAAATCTAAAAAGAATATTAAAAGTGCAGGACTTGTTAATTTAGATGGAGCTCAAGCGGTAACATATGCAAGAGATAGAACTAACGGAAATGATTTTACTAGACAAAATCGTCAACAAAATGTTGTAAAAGGTGCTATGAAAAAAATAACTACCCTTCCTATGGATAAAGTTATGAATTTAGTAGATACATCTTTAAAACAAGTAAAAACAAATATTAATGTATTAAGTTATACAGGATTATTAACAGATGTATTATCTAAAAAAGATCAATATATGCAAAATATATATCAAGCTCAAATACCTGATCAATCTTTTGGTGTAGGTAAAAAAATAAATGGAATATATTATTTTACTTTTGATGATGTAGAAGCTCAAAAAAGATTTGCAGATTATATTTATAATAAATAAGAGAATAAATTTCTCTTATTTTTTTATTGACAATTTTACATAAAAATGATATAATAGTTGTTGTAATAAATATTTAATTTAAATCTAATTAGATTTATGGAGGGATTTTATGAAAAATTTTATAAAAGATAAAACAGAAAATATAAAGGATACAGTAAAATCTTTAGCAAGATCAAATGAAATATATTTAAATTTAGAATCTATAGAAGTTATAGATGAAAGAATCTTTTTAAAATTTGTTAATTCAGAAAGTAAAGAAGTGTATATAGAAGTTACAGAACAATTAAACAGTATAGTAGAAGATAGCGAAAAGTTAAATAACACTAATATTCAAAAGATTTACAGAGAATTACCAAGAGTTTTTGAAGGAGATTTAAACGAAAACAATGAAGTATATTTAGAAAAGTTCTTGTTATACAAAGAATTATATAAAGCTTGTAGTAGCGTGTTAATTGCTAAAAGAGAAGTTTATCCTAAGTGAAACAAATAGCAGGTGCAAAAGTACCTGCTATTTTTATTAAAATGCTTTTTAAATCGATTTATATATTTAAATAAGTAAATTATACCTTGAAGAATGAAAATCTAAAATTAGCCGATATAGTTTGTTTTGTGAAGTTGACATAATAGCAATTTGGTGGTATAATAAATATGCTTTAAATAGTAAGCCTAAGAATAATTTTAGAGGTGATTATATGATTAAAAAAATAATTTTAGTAAGACATGCACAGACATATGCAAATATCTATAATTTAATAGCTGGAAGTTATGATGTGGATATAACAGAGCAGGGGAGAATGCAAAAAAATAAAGTAGGAGATAGACTATTAAGAGAGAAAAAAGATATATCTGTTATATATTCTAGTGATTTAAAAAGAGCATATAAGACAGCACAGGGGATAAAGAAAACATTTAAAAAGGCTAAATTAAAAGTAGATAAAAATCTAAGAGAAATGCATTTTGGAATTGCAGAGGGAAAAACATTAGATGAAGTAGGGGACATTAATATAGAATGGAAAAATAAATGGATAGAATACGGATATCCAGTAAATGTACCATTACAAGAAACAAGAAAAGAAGTAGTAGCAAGAGCTAAAAAAGCAATTAAAAAAATTGTCAAAAAAGAAAAAGATAAAAAGGTAATTTGTCTAGTAACGCATGGAATGTTAATAAAGTTATTATTAGCAGATTTATTAAAATTAGGAGATAAATTAGATGGTAAAATAGAGGTAATAGATAATACAGATTATGTAGAACTTTTATATAACACAGAAAACGAAAAATTAACTTTAATTTAGTAGTTATAATAAAAACTCGTATTTTGCGAGTTTTTTTATTTACATAATTGAAGTATCATGATATAATATATATGAATTTAATATAAGTTCTTAAAATAATTTTTAAGGAGATGTAACTATGATTACAAATGGACTTTTAGAATATTATTTAGATGGAGATTTAGAAGAAGTAAAACAATCATTAATATTTTTAGTTAAATATGCAAGAAAAGCAAATTGTAAAATAAAGAATTTTGATGAAAAATTAAAAACATTAAACTATTTTATTGCAGATGAAAAAGATTATGTTTATAAAAGAAGACATGGAAAAGTAGACTATTTTAATATGAGAGATTGCGGAGCAATTTGTTTACCTTTTTTAGATTATAATGACAATCTAGAAGATGTGGTTATAATAATAAATGAAAGTTATAAAGATAATCCATTATATAAGATGCATGAGCTATTGCATTTTGTATCTATGAAAAATAATGATAGAGGAGAATTTCTTTGTGGAATACAGGATTTTAGCTTAATAAATTCAATAAGTCAAGCAGGAAGAATAGCGATTAATGAAGGAATTACAGATTTTTTTGCATATAAAATATGTGGTAAATATTATAATGAAAAATATCTTAATTTTATGGATTTGGATCAACTAAGTCATAAGTATTATTATTCAACACTTTTAATTAATTTATTTGTATATAATGATAAAATAGCAGAAAATAAGCTATTTAATGCTTATATACAAAATGATGTAGATTATATATATAGTGAACTTTGTAAAAGTTTTGGACTAAATAAAACAGAGTTAGAAAATCTTTTTGAAAGAGCAGAAGTTTATTCATTAGATATAGAAGATAAAGTAGGTTTAGAAATTTTTAGAGAAGATATAAAAAGGGTCATTAAGCATTACTATTATAATGTATATAGGAAGAAAAGAAGTGATGTTAAATTTATAGATAGATACTTGAATAGATTTCTTGATTGTGATATAATACCAGGCCAAGGGGGAAACTAAATATGGCATTAGAAATTGAAAGAAGATTTAAAATTAAATTTTTACCAAACTTAGATATGGTAGAAAGAAAGGAAATAACTCAAGACTATTTATATAAAGATTCTTTTACTGCTTGTAGAAAAAGAAAAATAGTAGATAATGAAAGTACAAAATTTATATATACTTGTAAGTGTAAAGCTGGTACAGAAAAAGGATCTACTAATGAAATAGAAGCAGAAATTTCTAAAGAAAAATATGACAGCTTAGGTAATGGATATGGAAATACTATAGTAAAAGATAGATATATATATAATCTAGAAAATGGACTAGTAGCAGAAATAGATATATTTAAAGGTAAGTTTGAAAAAATAGCAATAGTAGAAGTAGAATTTGAAAGTATAGAGCAAGCTAAAAAATTTGTTATTCCAGAATGGTTTGGAGATGAAATTTGTGATAAATTAGATTGTGGAATAAAGTGGAGTAATTTAAATCTTGCTAAAATGACAGATAGTGAAATAGAAAAAGTTAAAAAAGAATTAGAATTAAAATAATCTTAAAAGTGGAGGTGTTTTATGGCTGATAGTAGAATAGAAGTTATAAAAGATGAAGTGTTCTATATAGTAGAAACTTTAGATGGACATTCTTCAGCAAAAAATATAACTCAAACTTTAAAACTATTAACTAATAAACAATGTTTTTCAATTAAAGAAATTCAAAAAATATACAGATGTATAGATCATGATAGAGTATATAAAGTATATGAAAAAATATATTTTACTAATAATATGTATAAAATATTATATTCAGCATGTGAAAAATCTAATCTTTTAAAATTTTAATTTTAAAATTAATAAGAAAGTTTAATACTTTCTTATTTTTTTATACAAATGGTTAACATAGTATAGTTTAATGATAATCATTCTCAGTTTAAAAGAAAAAAGTGCTTATAAGGTTATCTAGAATATATATTTATCTTTTTATTGACTTTTATAGCTTTTAGTGATATAATAGTTACATAAAAAGTAATAAACTTTAAAATAATTTTTGAGGTGATTTTTTTATGAGTAAATTAAAAATTTTATTAGTTAGACATGGTGAGAGCGTAGCAAATGAAGAAGGATATGTATCTGGTAGTTTAAATGTTAAATTAAGTGACAAAGGTATGGTGCAAGCTAATGCATTAGGTTTTGATATTTGGATAAATAAGATCAAATTAGATGCAGTATATTCTAGTCAATTAGATAGAGCATATGAAACCGCAGATAAAATTTTAACTTTTCAAAATGGACCTTGTAGCCAAGAAGAAATTAGAATGTTAAATCCCAATTTAATCAAAGTTAAAACTTGTACTAAATTTAACGAAATGTGTTTTGGCGATATAGAAGGAAAGCAATTTAAAACATTAAAAGAAGAAGAGAAAAAAACTTGGCAGACACTTGGATATCCAGTAGGAATAAAAGGACAAGAGAGTAGAGAAGAAGTAGTTAAAAGAGCAATAGATGGAATAAAAGAAATAGCTAAGGAAGAAGAAAATAGTAATACAATTTGTATTGTATCACATGGAATGTTAATAATGCTTTTATTAGCAGAGTTAAAAGGAATAGGGGAGAAAGTTAAAGGAAATTTAACAGTTATGAAAAATGCAACTTACGTTACACTAGAGTATGATAGAGATACAGAAAAACTAACAATAGAGGAGAAGTAGAATAATAATAGCCACCACATGGTGGTTATTTTTTTTAACAAGAATAGTTAACATAGTATAGTTTAATGATAATCATTCTCAATAAAGAAAAATTCACGTGCTTTTAAGGGAAACGAGAATGGTAGATAGTTTTTCTTTCAAAAAAACTTTACTAAAAATTATTTTTAGTGTATAATTATTTGCGAGGTATTTTTTATGTTACAAGTTTTAATAATTTTAACGATTTGTTTAATAATTTACACAATAATAGATAATAATATTATAAAAATAAATAAAAGAAGAATAAAATTATCTAGAAAAAAACATGATAAATTAAAAATTCTACAAATTAGTGATTTACATGATAGAAAATTTAATGGAAATTTAGCTAAAAAAATAAATAATGAAAATGTAGATGTAATAGTATTTACTGGCGATATGGAAAACGATACTATATCTAATAAACATTCTTTTATTTCGTTTGTAGAAAGTATTTCAAAAGATGTTTTAATGTTATATGTAGATGGTAATAACGGTAAAAAAACAATGGATATTAATACATTAGAATTAACTCCATATGGAAAAGTTTTAGAAACACTAGGAGTAAAAATAGTAAAAGATTTTTATATTTTAGAAAATGAAAATATATGTTTTGTAAATACAGATGTATGTAGATATATTACTAATTTAAATAATAAAAAAGGAAGAAAAATATTAAAGAGACCAGATAAAGTAGATTTTTCTAAAGAAAATAATACTATATATAAAAATGAGTTTATTGAAAAATTAGAAATATACAAGAAAAAATATACTATTATAGGTCTTGGGCATTATCCGTTTAATTTAAATCAAATGTATAATATTGCAAAAGATAAATATAAATCATTGTTTTTTGATCTTAATTTATCTGGTCATTATCATGGTGGACAATTTGTTTTTCCGTTTTTTGGTGTGTTATTTGTTCCAAGTATGAATTCTAAAAGGGAATGCTTTTTTCCAAAACAAGAGGAAATTCAACATGTACAAGAAGTTTGTGATATTTACCAAAATATAAGCAAAGGACTTGGAGCTACAGATGCAGATTTAATTGTGCCAGTACTTGCATTTAGATTATTTAATACTCCAGAAATGGATATAATAGAAGTAGAATAATTCTACTTCTTTTTATTTGACATAAAAATAGTGTTGTGATATAATATGTATGCATTTTAGCATAAAATCTTAAAATAATTTTTGAGGTGATTTTAATGAATGAAAAAATAATAATCTTAGTTAGACATTGTGAAAGTGTAGCAAATGAACAATCTATTGTGTGTGGAACTACAGATATTCCTTTAAGTGAATTTGGAGAACTTGCTAGATTTGCAACAGGTTATGATCTATTATTTAGAAAAATTAAAATAGATTCATTATATAGCAGCATGTTAAAAAGAGCATATCAAACTGCAAAAGGTATAAAATATTATTATCCAAATTTAGAGATAAAAAGAAATGTAAATTTAAATGAAATGTGTTTTGGTGAAGGAGAAGGATTACCTTTTATAGAAATATCCGAAACTAAAGCTTGGAAGACTCTTGGATATCCTCTTGGATTTGAAGGACAAGAAAGTAAAGAAGATGTAGTAGAAAGGGCTAGAAAAGCTATACACGAAATTTGTTTAAAAGAAAAAGAAAGTAAATCTATTTGTATGGTAACACATGGTATGTTAATGAAATTATTACTACAAGATATAACAAAAGATCCAGAAAAATTTCAAACTATAGATAATGGAGAATATATTATGCTTAGATACAATTTAGAAACTAAAGAATTAAAATTATTAGGTAAATAAACTATAAGAATCACCTTAAAAGGTGGTTCTTTTATTTGACATAAAAATAGTATTATGATATAATATATTAGAATTTTTAATAAAATACTAACAAAAATTTGGAGGTATAAATATGGAAAAAGAATTAATTAATGCTTTTGTATTAGTAGAAGAATTTTTAAAGAAAAAATCACTTGATACTAAATCTGTAATGGATAAATTATATGGTACTGAATATATGTCATACGATAATGGAGTTTTAGAGATTATATATAATCTTCCAAATAAAAGTGAAGATATTATAGAAAGGCATGATCTTTCCTCTTTAACAGGTGCTATAATACCAATAGTAAAATTAAACAAAGAAACTATGGTATTTATAAAAACAATTTGTGCAATAAATGAAAATAATAAAAATCTTGAAGAAAGTATAGTGTACTATTTATTAAAAGCAATTTCCACAGATGTAAAATTCAAAAAAGCTTTTTATAAAAAAAGAATAATAAACTCAGGATTTGTACAAATAATATATGAAGCACAAAAAGATAAAATAAAGTGTTATGAAATTTCAGAATATGAGTATATAAATCAAGGTGTATTAGAATATCTATCAGAAGAAATATACAAAGAAATATACAAAAAACCAATGAATAAAAATAAATTAAATTTATTTACAACAAACTATTTAGTAAAAGAAATAACAAGAATATTAAACTTTGTATTATTTGAGACAGAAGATTATACAAAACTGTTAGAAATATATTTAAAAAATGATATAGATACCTTCTTAATGGATGTGCAGTTAAGAACAGGATTAGAAGAAAAACAATTATGTGAGATATATAATGTAGCAACAGCATTTTTAGAAGGAAGACAAGTATGTAAAAGTATATATATAAAAGATGATTATATAATTAGTACCCTAAAAACATTTATAGAAGATATGTATAATATAGCAAAAGAAAATCAAATACCCAAAACAGAACATTTTTTCGCTAAAGAATTAAATAAAGATATTTTTAGTAATATATTTTAGGAGGTATATAATATGTTACCAGAAAGAATAAAACTTAAAAATGGACTAGTTTTGGAGCAATACACTAAAACAAATGCACGTGGCTGTAAAGTTATAATAACAAATAAAAATGAAATATCTAAAATACTTGAATTATTTTTAAATAGAGAAGAAAATATAGTAACCATAGATGTAATTAAATTTAAAAACTTTACAGAAAAACAAATAGTAGATAGTATAAATGATATATATAATAGTTTAATATTATCTAACTTATATGTAGATGCCTATTCCTCTTTAGATGCAGCAAGTTATATACTATCTTTTATAAACGTATATAAAAAATCATTTAGAAAAGTAATACTATTAAAGCCTAATTTAAATGTATTACACGATAAAATATATAATCCATTATATAGTAAACTTATAGATTGCAATGTTATATGCATAAGCAATAATCAAAATGTATTAGATTACTGTATATATAATAATTTACTATATTTAAAATTAAAAGAATCAAGTGATGTGATTCGAAAATTATTAATTCTTTTTGATGCATATTATGTATAATGAAATAAATGGATTAGAAATTAATTTTCTAATTCATTTTTATACCTATTACATAGCTTGAAAGTACTATGTAAATGATGTATAATTTATATATATTAAATTTAAACTCTAAAAATAATTTTTAGGAGATGTTTATATGTATTCTAAGGAGCTTATTGAGTATTATTTAGATGGTAATTTGAAAAGAATTCAAAGAGAAGGAACAGATACAATAATGTATTTATTAGAAAAAGGAATTTATATAGATAATATAAAAGAAAAAATATATAGACTTAATTATTATGAATTTACAAAATCTATATTTTTCTTTGAAACTAAAGCTGGTATAAAAGAATGTATAGATGTAAGAAAAGGTGGTGGCCAATTTATTCCTTTATTACGAAGAGAATCAAGTAGAATTGATGACTTTATAATTTTAATAGAAGATAAATGTAGTAATTCTCCAGAATATAAAGTGCATGAATTTTTACACTTCTTATCTACTGAAGATTCTATGATGTTTAATTTATTTAGAAGAAAAATTAGAACAGGAGTAACAAGTTTTGAATATAATAAAAATTTAGATGATGGATTAGAAGCAATAAATGAAGCTATAACAGATTTCTTTACATTTAGAATTTGTGGTAAATATTATAATGATAGATATTATAAGTTATATAGTGAAAATGAAGAAGAAAGTCCATATTATTTCCCAACTCTTTTAATAAATCTTTTAGTATTTGATAATGAGATTAAAAAAACTAAATTATTAAAATCATATATAAATAATGATTCTAGATATGTATTTAATGAAATAAAGAACAATTTTGGTCTTGACAAAAAAGAAGCTAAAAATTTATTTACACGTTCTATGAATTATTATTTTGATAAATCTTTGAAATATACCTTAAGAAAAGATGTAGAATGTATAATTGAGTTCTTTTGCAAGCATCACGGAGAAAAATATTCAAATTTTAAAAATATGTATTTACAAAACTTTAAATCACTTATTTACTAAATTAGGCTAGCATTTGCTAGTCTTTTTATTTTTTATATATTGCTTTTTAAAATTTAGTATGTTAAGATTAAATATGAAATAAAGAAAAGAGGTATTATAAATGAGAGAATTAAGAGAATTACTTGTAGATATTAAAGATAATGATGAAATTAAAACAGAAATTTATTTTGTAAATAAAAAAACTTTTGATGTATATCCTATGGCAGGAACAAAAGAATTTTTATTAAATACAAAAGCAAATGTACTTACTAAATTATTAGAAGATATGAGTGGAAAAGATGTTATTACATATGATCCATTACAACCTGGCGAAAATGCAATAGAAAAATTAGAAGTATCTAATGTAACTACATATGTAGAAGAATTAAGAAATAAAATATATACTCCAGAAGGAGAAAAAATAGATAATGAAGAATTAAAAACTGAAATAGATAAAATGACATTTGTTGTTATTAAATTTATTGTCAAATGTGAAGATGGTAATGATAAAGAGGTTAAGTTATTTGTTAAATTTATTAAAACTAAATATATGAATGAGGATAAACCTAAATTTAGTATAGTAGATAATGACTTTTCTTTAGTATATAGACCAGTATATACAATAGATAACACTGTATTTGCAATTGAATATAATGATATGTTTTACATATTAAAAAGAAAACAATTTGAAACTACTTTTAAGTTTGATGAAATGTATACAATGGTATTGGAAGCTAGTAAAGAATATATAGATTCATTAGATGTTATAGATGGCGTAGAAGCTATGCTAGAGAGAGCTAAACATGATGGACGTTATAAAAAGAGAATAGTAAAAGCTATTAAAGAAAAAGATTTTGAAACTTTAGCTAAACATAAAGATAAAATAGCTGAAATAGTTGAAAGACATCATAAAGATGTGCTTGTTGTTGGAGATAAAATTATTTATGATGATGATAATATACAAGATATAATGCAACTTCTTTCTAGAAGTTTTGTTGTATGTGAACTTACAGGAGAAACTAGAGTAGCTAAATCATTTGCTAAAGAGGAAGATTAACCTCTTTAGCTTTTTTGTTATCTTAAGATTTTTCCATTACTTGACAATTTCAAATACCATGCTATAATAATACTTGCGTATATAAAGGAGGTTTTTAAAATGGATAAATACGAAGAAATTAGTACTAGTTGCAAAATGCTATGGAGAGAAAATTTTGATGTTACAGGTAAAAAAGTAACACAAGTAAGCGGTTATGTATTTAATGATGAAGGTAAACTTTTAATTGTACATAACAAAGAAACAAATACTTGGACTATTCCAGGTGGACATTTAGAACCAAATGAAACAAGAGAAGAAACTTTAAAAAGAGAACTTATGGAAGAAGCATGTGTTACATTAAAAGACATTAATTATCTTGGAGCGGTTGAAGTCGTAGAAGATGAGACGTATTATCAAACTCGTTATACTGCACATATTAATGAAGCATTACCTTTTAAAGAGGAATGGGAAATTGATGAAAGAAAATTTGTAACTATAGATGAGTTACCAAAATATATTACTTGGGCAAATGGTGTTACATTTAGAGCTCAAATAAATTCTACATTAGATTTTTGGAAAAATAAATAGTAAATATAGAAGCTAAAGATAATCTCTTTAGCTTTTATTTTTTTAGATATGCTTTACATAACTTGCCAAATGTGTTATAATGTTAATGTAGTTAAATTTTATTTTATTAATAATTATTAATAGGAGTGAATATTATTATGTGTATGTTTGTATATGGTTATTTAGAAAAGTTAGATTTAATTACTAGAAAACATTGCTTAAATGTAGCAAATTTAGTGAAAGATTTTTCTCTATTTTTAGGGTTAAATAATAACGATTTATATATTGGAGCTTTAATGCACGATATCGGAAAGTTATATATACCTAAAAGTATAATATCTAAAAAATCTAAATTAACGAAAGAAGAAATGGACTTAATAAAAATGCATCCAGAATACGGTATAAAGTTCTTAGAAAATACTTCATACAAAGATAATAAAATAATATATAACTGTATAAAATATCATCATTTAAAATACAATGGAAAAGAGAGTTATCCATTATCTTTATTAACTGGCACAGATATACCGTTAGAAGCTAGAATAGTAAGTATATGCGACTGTTTTGATGCAATGACACAAAATAGAGGGTATAATAAAGTACTTTCAAAAAATGAAGCAATAGAACGGTTAATATCAGATAAAGGAACTTGTTTTGATCCTATTCTTGTAGATGAATTTGTAAAATTTCTTTCATGAAATAAAATTAAAGTTAAAGAGGATATTACCTCTTTAACTTTTTTATATTCTAAATCAACACCAATTAAAATCACTCTTAATGTTATTTTTGTTCCTTTTTTATAAATATCCCTACTTATTATTTACTTTCGTCAAATTTTATATTTATGCTATTAATGCAAGATGATTAGTAGAAACTGTATAAATAAACGTTAAAACGAATTAATATAAAATAGCAAACATTTGTACCTTTTACAAAATAGCGATAAACGTTTGTTCTACTTAGTTAAAAAAATAGTAAAGAGGCTATTATTTTACCTCTTTAGCTCTTATTTATTATATATTATTAAGTGGGTTAGATTCTAATGCCTTTTTAACTTGTTCATCATCTATATGTGTATATATTTGTGTAGTAGATATAGATTCATGTCCAAGTATTTGTTGGAGTGCTCTAATATCTACGCCACCATGTTTATGCATTAAAGTAGCAGCAGTATGTCTAAGTTTATGTGGAGAATATTTTTTAGTATCTAATCCTGCTAGTTCTAAATTGTTTTTAACCATAATCTCTACCATACGAGGACTTATTCTAGTTCCTCTGTTACTTAAAAATAAAGCATCTTTATCTTTTATATTAGTAAGTTGTCCTCTTGCATATAAATAATCATTTATAGCCTCTTTACACGCTTTATTTAAGTATATAGAACGTTCTTTATTACCTTTACCTATAACAGATAAAGTATCTCCTTTTATATTACTAAAGTTTATATTAACAAGTTCAGAAAGTCTAAGTCCACAGTTTAAAAAAAGTGTTATAATAGCATAATCACGTTCACGATTTTTTCCATCTATAACGGTTAAAAGTTCTTTACTTTCATCTAAGTTTAAATATTTAGGTATTCTTGCGTCTAATTTAGGAGTTTCAAGTTCTACTGCAGGATTAACATCTAATACTTTAGCTTTTAAGCAAAGATAATTAAAGAAAGATTTAAGTGCAGCTACTTTACGAGCTCTAGTTGCAGATTTATCTTCTTTATTCTCAGATAAAAAGTTTAAGTATTCGTATAAATCCATTAAAGTAATCTCTTTAAAAAAATTAAGTTCTAGTTTGGATATATCTATTTTATCTATATCATATATATCTAAATTATTTTTCATTGCATATATAAATCTAAAAGTATGTCTTAAATCATAATAATATTCACGCATAGTTGCTTTGGATCTATTTTTAATTGTTTTCATATACATTAAAAATTCTCTTACTAAGTGTGGTACATCTGTATATTCCATAATATAACCTCCTCTAAGTTAATATATAACAAAGGTATATATTTGTCAAATAAAAGTAACGCTCTAAAATGCTTTTTAAGACGTTTTTAAATTTTAAACATGAAATTATACTCTTAATATATAAAAAAGAAAGTTAAAGAGGAAATAAACTCTTTAACTTATTTAACAAATGCTACTTTTAAATTTTCTATAATTAGCTGGCATATAATTGTTATTAGTTATACCATTTTGTAGTTTGTAAATACAAAGTAGGAGAGAGGCAATAATAAAAAAATAAAATATATATAAATATAAAAATAT
>RCNI01001223.1_pt1 | contig 14287 bp, 6 predicted proteins | sample 2041151 | NCBI WGS metagenome assembly RCNI01 (sample SAMN09708214, study PRJNA481090) | feces metagenome | isolation source: feces | place: Antarctica: Albino Rookery | reverse complement strand
TCGCAACGGTCAGGCGTGTTGGTCAGCAAGGCTGCGGCGCGGTTCAAGCCCTTGGCCGTCGATATTCTGGAGCAGGGCGACGAGAACGCCGTTCACTGGTTCTTGGAGGATAAAAATGACATCCGCTCATCCAACTACCTTGAGGATGCCGCAACCGAGATTCAGGTTCAGGGTCTTGAGTTGGATTACACCTGTGTTCTGTGGGACGCCGACCTGAGATGCGAAAACGGGCAGTGGCGATATTATAACTTCAACGGCCGCACAGCATGGCGCGAAGAGGCCGGCAAAACCGAAAGCAGCCTTGAACGAAGGAAATATATGCTGAATGCCTACCGTGTCCTCCTGACCCGCGCCCGCATCGGCATGGTCATCTGTGTTCCCAAGGGCAATGCCAACAAGACGGTCGGCGGTTTCCCGGAAGACGCAACCCGACTTCCGGAGTTTTATAACGGCACATACGAATATCTCAAGTCGATAGGGCTGGAGGAGATATAGTTGGATAACAAGGGACTGTTGCGAAAAGTTCTAAACTTCATAATTAGTTGATTGATAATGTGCGCTCTGAATGCGGAGCTGAATCTGCACCGTCCGAGGACGAAACAGACCGAGATCCTGTACATCTTCTTCGGTATCCACACGGCGAATGTAGTCCAGCTTGTACGGAAGAAAGCCACAGAAGCCATTCAGGTGTACTGATGTTCGAGGCAAGTGAGAACCGGACCTTTTTAACGGGGACATAGACTCCTGTTGTGTCCGAAAATGAAAAAATCGACTCCTAAACGAAGCCGAAGATATAGAATGATGAGTTTAATCGGAAAAAATACAAGGACTGTCTGCCGGTAGACTCAGATTGAAGGAATTAACGGCAGTCCCTACTAGATTTTAGTTATGGCAAAATATATTAGTAACTTACCTATAGGTAATGATTTATATAAAGGACGCTCTCAAGAACGACTTGCTGAATTTATCTCTAATTATATAAAAGATAAAGATAATGGAGACTCTCCTTTTCAAAGGATTATTGGTATTGAAGGAGAATGGGGTTCAGGAAAGTCGAATGTCATTAGTATGCTTAAAAACTTATTGAGTGATACTTATATATTTTATATCCATGATGCCTGGGGGATGCAAGAAGATTTACAGCGAAGATCATTATTACAATCTTTAACTTCCTTTTTAATACAAAAGGATTATTTGAAAGGCAATACTACTCGTAAAAACATAAATATCGAGACTCGAAAATTCGAGCAGGTTTCATGCTCATGGGAAGAGAGATTGGAATTTTTATTGGGTAATAAATCTGGATCAATTACCCATATTAAACCATCGATAGCTGCGCCTGTAAAATGGTTTACTTTAGCATTGGCCCTAACAGGAGTATCTTTGACTATGGGCGGTTTAATAACCCGTTCGGGAATCACATTACCTTTAAATTGTAGATATGGAGAACTTATTACAATAATTTGTTTTGCTGTTATTCCATTGCTTTCTTGGTTTATATATATGTGTTTTAGTTGGAAAAACAAATGGAAGGACTTTGTAAATGTCTATGGCACATCAGGGACAACGACTAATTCATGTGAAACAATATCATCATTAGAACCTTCTGTTTCAGAATTTAGAAGTTGGATGCACGATATATCTAATGGCCTACCTTCAAATAAACACTTGGTTGTTGTTTTCGACAATATGGATAGATTGCCAAAAGAAAAGGTAAAACAGCTTTGGTCTTCAATCCATACGTTTTTTGCGGAAAATTCAGATAATGAGCGTGAAAAATATGAGAAAATTTGGTGTTTGATTCCATATGATGAAATACATTTATGCCATGCTTTTGACGAAAATGATGATTTGTGTAAAAAATTCTTACTTAAAACATTTCCGATAACATATAGAGTCGCTAAACCTGTAGTGTCGGACTATAAGGATTTGTGTGATAGATATCTGGAAGAAGCATTTGGAAAAAGCGAAACGGATCTAAACGTCATTAATAGATGTTATCGGTTGATAAATGCAGAGCCAAATCCTAGAAACATAATACAATTTGTAAACGAGTTGGTAACATTAAGTAATGCATGGAAAGAGGAAATACCTCTTCGCTATATGGCTTTGTACATATTGAATAAGAAGAATATTCTATATCCTACAAGTGGTTCCGAAAAAGAGGAGAGTAAGGTAACAATAGATCAGAATCTTTTAAATGGCAATTATATAAAACCTTTAGATACGTTCTTCTTAAATACAGAAGAAACATTGACATATATATCAATGTTGGTATATGGCGTTGATAAGATCAATGCTAAACAAATTCCACTTATTAATTATCTTAATGATGCGGTAAGTGTTGGTAAAGTTTCTGCTAATGACCTTCAAGACAGATTAACTCAGAATAGTAATTTCTTTACAATTTTGGATGATCTTATTAATAAATCCAACATCGAAAATGTGTCAAATTGGGTTTCGGTATTAAGTGAGGTTAATTATGAATTACTTTCTGAAGAACTTAAGCTGAACTTGACTAATTCGTTCGAAAACATTGCACAAGTGTATATCAAATCAGATTTAACAGAAGAAGATAAATTAAATAGTTCTCTGACTGTTTTAATAAAAAGATGTAGACCTTCTGTGTCTATAAGCTTACAGTCGAGTTTCTTGACGCGATATTTTGTAGCAAATCATGAGGATGGACATGACATTTATAAAACTATTACTGCATTAGAAACCTCATGGGAAGGCAATGATGCAAAAAAAATTAAAATTGAAAGCCGAGAACTTGAGCCCAAACAATATCTTGACTTTGTGGATGCTGCAAAGGGATCTTATTCCAAGTATCCTTTTACAGTAAGTCATACTGAATTGCAAAAATTTGTAATTGAGCAGATTGCATCAGATTATAATGGCTTTTCTGCAATAGAGATATTGTTACAGGTTAATATAATCGATAAGAGTAATTTAGTAAATCAGATACAGTCAAAAATAGAAAAGAAAGACTACAAAGGAGGTCAATTGCAGCGAGCTCTAAAACTTTTCACAATGATGAAGAACTTAGACTCTGATTTTAACTTTAACCGACAATATCTTCTTGATGAACTTCAAGCATCTAAACCGGTTGTAGCATCTTGTCCAAAGTTATATATAGAGACTTACCTTTTACTTAATGGTTCCCAACCAACAATTGAGGACAGTGATTGGACAGAGATCGCAATGATTGCTATTACAATTTATTCGACAGCTAAGTTATGCGAGATTTGTGAGGATTATTCCAATTATGAGATTATCCAATTAATGAAATTTATTATAGAAAATGATATGCATTCTGGAAACATGAAGTTTCCATGGATGTCAAAAATGGAGTGGTTACGTTCGAATCTAAATTTAGATGTTAAAGTAATACTTCAGTATATCTCAAATGAGGAATATATGGAACTTACCCCAAAAGATAATTCAACATCAATACAAACACTTATGCCTGATTGTGATGTGTGGATACAAGCTCTAGGGGAGATTGAAAGCCGATTCTCGAATTTATTATTCAATAAGGTCTATGATGAAATATCCGAAGCGGATATATCATACTTCTATCAAAGTAGCGGAATTCCTCAAACTAGTACATATTGGGCAAAAGCTCTAAATTTGTTAGTGAAAGACAAGAGATTCCCTATTGATGTTCCTGAGTTTATGTTTCATATGTACGAAGAACACATGCAAGGAATAGGATTAGGTAATTGCACAAAGGAGCATGAAACTGACACTTATAAATACTTAAGAAATGGGATTAAATATGAAAATATTTCGACTAAATGGAATGAGGTTAGAACAAAGTTCTATAATGGGGAATATCGCATTACAGAATATGCTTTTACTGAACTGCATAAGTGGTTCGAGCACACACCTATTTCTGAATCGGATGCTCCTAATTTCCTTAATAAATGTATGCTGCCGATAATTGAATGCACTAACATTCAGACAATCATATTAGTCAATAAGAGTTTTTATTCTGATGCTATGAATTATATTGATGAGTCTTCTGAATTAAGGGAAAAATTAAAGACTATTGTTGAAAAAACAAATGATGAATTTAGAGAATTCCTGCAATCATTGAGTCTGTTTAATACTAATAATAGTTCTGACAAATAAACATCATAAAATGTGTAAGCAGCTAAAACATTGTATATGAAAAAGCAGCAAAAGAGCAACGTTTTGAAGGTCCCAAAACAGTTCCAATTTTAGTTTACATTACCCTCATTGCTAAATCGAAGAAAAGTTTTATACAATATTAATTTGTTTTCAACTGTCATATAGGTGTCTGTGGCAAAAATCGACTGTCTTCGGCATTTTTACGTATTTTCCCAATATATTCAACAACATCAGTATCATTGACTCCCATAAACTTTGCTGAATTTGCATACAATGAATATTCGTTGTACAAGGATGTTGAAAATATTCCTTTGTCATCCGTGTTGATACTAGCAGTAATACCATCCTTGATGAAATTATGGATAGTATGCTCCTCATATTTATCTATCGGCCCTATTACGACATTGGATGAAGGATTAGTTTCTATTGTAATACTTTTTTCTAGCACCCTACATTGCAAGTATACTTGCAATGTAGATGCAACCTCTGCAATTTCTGGGAGATATGCATAAGTTTCTATTAAATTACCTTTCTCCCATACTTCTTTACTTGTAAGGAATTCATAGCATAAGGTAGTTGCATTTTTATCTTTTCTCGCTTGTTTACAAGATTCATCTTCACATATAGAAGCACGCCCCCAATAAGAATACTGGTCTGTCGAATCTAAATTGTCACTTCTGAGTATCATTGACATATAATATGTGTCAATATTGAAAGGAATATGATAACCTATTTTTCCATAAATCTCCGACATCTTGCTTTCTAACTCTTTAGAAAAGTACTCTGACATTTTTCCTCTATTCGATACCATAGTTTTATATATCCAAACTAATACATCCAATAGTCTTTGACGTGGCATAATAGTTTGATATCCTCTATGCTCATAATATTTTGAAGCAGAAATCCCTAACGCTATCGCATGTCCCAAACGACTCCCGTTGGCCAAGTGTAAAAAACGGATGGCATCATCTATTGCTTTCAAGCCATCACATAGATCATAAAAATCTTCACCTACATGATAAGTCAAATTTGTTATACCTCTTAAACGAGTATAACGATATATTTGCCCAAATACTGCCGGAGAGCAATCTATTTCTGCTCCTGCAGCATCAATACCCACAATTTTATATATAGGCTGGGGATACGATATGGCATCATAGCGTTTTTGGGCATCATTTAAAATCTTATCTATTTCATTTCGGTATTCTTGACAATAATCATATCTTGAACCATAAAAATTTTTATGTACTACTTGTTCGCTCTGTTTAATAAAATGAATAATATATGTTAGATTTTTATCGTTTATATCAGAACGAACAGAACCATCAATACTCTTTCTTACGTCTTGTTCAGGAATTTCAATTGGGGTAACACGAGCCTCCATTTTATCATTCGTATTTGGTCGTATAGAGGATTGAATTGCATATAAGGGGAAAATATTTTTGAAATCATCTGAGCAAAATTTAGTTTTTCTGGATTCATACATTTTGAAATTTTCGAATCCAAGCAATGGATTAGTCTGAATGAACTCTTTTCGCACTCTTATCTTTAAAGATATATACAGGAAGAATAAATCTGCTAATTGAGTCACTTTCGATTCTTTTCTAAAATAACAGGAAAAGAATTTATATAGTAACTCTCGTTCACCGCTATGTATCGCATATATGTTAGAAGAGGGCTTTTTCAAGATAGCATATTCGTGACTAATGTTAAAGATTTTATTATTATCTGTCTGATAACTTCTAATACGACTCTCAACTTCGACTAAATACTTGGTCCTATATACATCATCGTCCAATATTTTAAGAATTTTTGCATTAGACACTGCAGTTTTCTTTCCATTGAGAGTCTCAAATATATGGAGTCTAAGGATAGCTGCCATTTGCACAATCTTACGAAATTCAACGTTTTGCTGATTTCTGCGGTATTGAATTTGCGCATCTGCCATATATAGAACCTTACGATAATTATCATTCCTATTTATCAGCCTATTCATAAAATCTAACCATGTCAATTCAAAGATATCTGCAGATGCTTTCAAATGTGCGTGAATATCGCATAACCCCTGTGCTAATTCAGTGTTGACAACTGAATTAGCATGGTAGATCACGTTTGACCAGTCAAAAGAAACCGCGGCCTCACCGCCCGACTTATGATCAAAAGCTAAGAACGCTGTAGTTAATAAATCTTCTCCTAACAATAAAGAAAGTTCACGCCATTCTTGAAGTTTATTGAATTCTACAATAGGCGTACCTGCATTATTTATTAGACACTTTGTCGTAAATTTATGCAAAAGACTCAACATATGATGCCATCTCGGGGCCCTTCCACATTGACATTCTTGCTTAATATATTCTTGTAAACACCGTAGTTCACTCTTTGTGAATGCCCTTGCATTCCATGATGCCAACTCAACAAAATCATCTTTTATAAAGGAATTAGTATAGTTTTTAATATCAGCATACAAACTATTGACATCTAAATCATAAAACAATGTGCGTATGGCAAAACCCAGTAGTTTCATAACTTAGCTTCTTTGAATTTCTTCTATAACTTCAATTATGTGTGCACGAGAATTACGCTCATCTGGAAATTTCTGTTTCCAGTCTTGATAAGAAATCTTCTTATAGATTTCAGGAAGTGCTTTTCTTAAAGTATTAATAATTGTACTTTGTGCGTAATCATTAGCTGTAAAAAGTGCTGCAATAGCGTCTTCAGCTTCTTTCTGCCGGCCATAAATAGCTTCAAAAGCGTCCTGATTACAAGATTCCAGAAAATTGCAAATAGTATCTAAAAACATGAACTGAATCTGATATGGAGCATCATCCTTACTTCTGGGATATGTACGCATACCGGATTTTCTTATTTTACTATAAAACTCTTTGATACATAACTTATTCTGGCTGGAATAACTGCCAAAACGACTAGCCCGTATACGTTCGGATAATGCATTCAGTACCTCTGCATTACGCAACACTGCATCAGAAAGAAATTTATGCATTTCATTACCATAATCTCGGTCATTATTAGTAATCATTTTAGATAATAGTGACCAATTTTGTTGTTTAGCGAAATCATAAATTGTGACATCATCGTCCTGTCTAAAATATTCATCAAAACGATTATATGTATTCTTTAAATTCAATACATTATAAAATGGTGATAATACATCAAATACCAGGTTCTTGACAGTTGAATGAAATGGCATTAAATAAGATGGCTCGAACGCATTTCGTTTTAATTCCCACGAGTCAGTTTTCCTTTTAATGTTAGCCAATCTTGATATTGTCAATATAAAAAACTCAACCATCTGAAATTTTTCTTTGTAACTATCATCTATCAGCTTTTTATTACGACCAAGATTTTGTATCTCTGTTATCAGAATATCTCCATTTATCAATTTACAATCTCTACTTTGGTTTTCATCTCCTTGAATGCTTTTAGGGGGTAGCACTTCATCGACATCAAAAGAAAAGTATCGACCATTGACTAGTCTCTGTATTTTATTTATTCGTTCAAACATTGCATCAGAGGAGTATATTTCACCAGCCTGCTCAATGTTTGCCGGTTCTGGATAATGATTGTCATTAATATCCTCTGTTACGAAGTCATAGCATTCATACATTTTTATAGAATACAATGAACGCACAAAGAATACAAAAAGCTGAAGTTGCATATCACTCTCATCCTGATTAAGATACTCTAATATACGCATAACATCACCCAATGAAACATTATAGGCATAATTAGAAGGATCAATAATGGATTTAAACTGACCACTATTTTTGAGTACATCTAGTGTCATTAAATTAGCTACTACTGCTTTATTGAAAGCTAAATCAGATTCTATACTTATAAGTTTATGAGCTATATGTCTATATTCTACAGATAATTGTTGTGTCCAAGTGTAAAAAAAGTACTGTTTGAACTGTTTCTGGTTTTGTTTATGCTCTGCTGGATGTCTATTGTCTCGTAAAGACATTCTGTACAGCATATGCAATAGCTGACGTAAGGAACGAAGCGAGGATGGAATAATAAGGGAATTTCGTCCCCAACTATTATAAAACAAATAACCTGTTTTCCAAAATATAGAATGAGTAACAGCCTCCTTGACAGAATGGAACTCATCGGTACAACTCTCTCCGTCAGCGTTAGTATAAACATATTCTAGTTCATTGTCACAGTAGTCTTCTAATAAGGGCATATTTACACGACTACTAACAGGAATCAGTTTTGTAACGTATTTTACAGCAATTTCGTGTCCTTCTGCACCATCGACATTTTGGCTATTTTCAAGATAATGTTGAACAGCATCTATCAACTGCTCTACTTTTACGCTCAACATAATGATGCACTTATCGTTGGTCAAATATTTACGGATATGTTCTGACATTATGTAAGCTCCTTGAATATTCAAATCCAAGTCATCAATAACAATAATGAGATATTCTTTGCCAACATACTCTAAAAAGATTGAAAAAAGTTTCTGTATACTATCTTGAAGAGACAATCCTACTGACAATGCTTCCAACTCTTGAAGGCCATCATAATAATGTTCTTTATCTTCTGGTTTGGCAAGGTATTTCAAATAAATCATAACCTTGTTAAATTGACGAACTAGATTATCGCGTTTACTATCATCGTATTCATCTTTCTTTTCCTCAGAAGATAGTACAGAATACAAGTTACCAACAACAAGCTCAATTATATTATGCGTATCATCAAAGAACGATGGATCAATTTCCTTTAAGAAAAAACAATTATTAAAGTCACGTTCACATTTTGACTTAAAACTCATCATGCAAGATGTCTTGCCCGTTCCACGATCACCACAAAAACTAATTATATTGTTATGTTTTCTTGCTTCATCATCTGTTAATAAAGCTTTAAAAATTTTTTCTGCAAGAGCATATTGGTTGCTAAACACAGAGTTTTCCATGTTTTGCGACTCAATTATGGGTTGATTTTCTTTACCATCTTGAAATGTTAGTTTCATATCACTATCGAAGTAATGTTCTTTTACAAATTAATATTGGAATGTTTCTTCATATATAACAAATATACATAAAGATTTGAACATACAGAAGATATAACTTATCATCGGTATAAAATATATTTGATTCAATCAAATAGTAAGAATATTTATAGTTTTACTATCCCAGATAATTTTGTTGCCAAAATAGAGTTTTTGCTCTTTTTATCATTCATGCTGATTTGGAAAGTGAAATGAATACTTACCTTACTGAAGAGTCCAGTCATGGAGGACCTCATCGCAACGGCAAGACACATAAGCAGAGCCAGATACCTATTGGCAAAATAACCATTTCCACCTCCCATGGATATCTGGTCAATTAATGATTTTTTCTTTACATGATACTCTTAATCATACATTCTCGGATGGTTAATTTACGAAGATGTTATCAATCATAGAAATGCCCCATGTATCTTCTTATACGACAGATATACGGGGCTAATCTCTGACCAAGAATCATTCGTTCCGCATTGCTACATAAAATGATACAAAGTCACAACACTTTTTATTCTTCAGGTTCTTCGTCCGAACTTGCTCTAAATTCAAAAGCCAATCTTGAATACGGAATATTGCACTCCGAAAACATGTTATGGATAACCCAAATCTTTGAAGATGTATTGCTATCAGTCCAAACATATAAGCCGTCCGAAAATTCCATCCGTCCTGATTCCGGTGTATTTGAAAAACCACTTTTTTCATTAGCACAGAGCCATTCCAAGGTAGATCTTTTCTCTAACAACACATGACTACACAATTGTATAAGCATTTCTTTCCAAGTGGCCACATTGTATTTTACACCTCGATAAATATATGCTTGCAATTTTTTACTAGTAAACTCAAAATCTTCATCATCTAAGGATGCAGACTCAGCTTCTGCATGAACAGGGACAAAAGATGTTGTCGGCATCGGCCATAATTGCATAAATACGTTTAGCAATTCTGATTGACGTTGTTTCATCTCATCTTCAGTCCATTTTGTGCAAGATTTGACAAAGTTATTCAAACGGAAAGCACTATCATTGAACCCCTTCTCCATATCTCTTTTTTCTGTAAACATCAGATTGCTATACTGCGAATTATAACCAGTCAACGTCAAATTGGCCATAGTATGCAGATACTGTTGGTGAATACGCTCCCAATCCTGCCCCAATGCTTGTTTCCATTTTTCAGACAAAGTTTGAGGCATTATATGCTCAATCGTAATCTCTTTCTCGGACAGAGATTTGACAACATCATGCCTCTCCTTACTATCCCTATTTTCCAAACGCTCCAGAATAAACATTCGAGCATTGACAGGCATTTTATATACTTGACGTGTACAAAAATCTTCCTTGACTTCATTGTCGGTTGGAAATACCGAAGATCTTCCCTTCTTCAACAGCTGATACGTCAAAACATCAATATATGAAGGCTTTGCTCCTTCTTGCGCTTTTGTAATAATATTTAGAATTTCTTTATGCAATGTGGAGAATACCTTGTTTAAGGCATTTGAAGGTAAATTACATATTATTCTTCTTGCCCAATAAGACTCTATTATGTCAAGCACCTTAAGTTGTTCATCAATCGCCATCCCGGAAGAGTTGGCATAATCAAAGAATGCCATATAAAACGGATATGCTACAGTTGAGTCTAACGTACGGACCTGATTGATCTTTTGATTTATTTTGTCATTATCAAAATCAGCCTTATCTATTTTTCTGTATATTTGGGCGTAGTGATACATATCTGATAACAATGTTGTTCTGTCACATTGTAGAGATTCAGCATACTCCTTGAATATAAAGTAGATTTTGTCGATTTTACCGATTTTACCTTGCTTCATTGTAAGGTAATCCCTGACAAAAGAGGATGGATCATACTTTGTAGCCTCCTCAATCGGATTCCAGTATGCTGTATATAATGATTCCTGTTCTGTCGGAGACAATGACATCAACAAATAATTGCGAATTTTATCAGCCTCACTAAGATCTAAACCTGTAGAATTTAGGCTTTCAAATATCAACTGAGGATCATCATCTTCGTCTAGGCGAATATTTATGACTTCAAGTTTTTTTATTGTATCAAAAAGCTTGTCCACAGTCAATTCACAACCTACAACATTATTATAAAGACATTTATAATTTCGTGTTACATTTGAATCATTAATATATTTATCGACAGGCTTATACAACAACGCATCAAATGCCTGCATATCTTTCTTTATGGGCTTTAATTTCACCTTACGCTCGTCTTCCTGATATTCATCAACCAGATAGCGTTTGAATATCTTCTCAACGAGTTTAGGGTCTTCAACAACAATCTTACCATCCTTACTTGCATTAACCATAGCGATTAAGAGAAGAGAAACTGTTGTAATGCGCTGTTGCCCATCTATTATATATCGGTCTTCTGTCCCACTTTGGATACTAGAAACAATACTCCCAAAGAAATGGCTTCTTCTGTCGCTATTATGAAGTTTAAGCAAGTCATGGAAAAGTTGTTCGCAATTTTCTTCTTTCCAATCATAATTACGCTGATAAAGAGGAATGATAAATCTTTTATCAGATCCATCAAAAAATTTTATTAGAGGTTGAGCATCTCCTTTCATATATTTTCATTTAGTAATTATAAAGATAAGAATAATCAAACGTGTGGAATAAAAATGAATTAGAAAAAAATAGATTATATTGCTTCTAATAAAAGCACAACTATCACAAGAGGGAACAAGTTAACAGTCATCTAATTCTCTTGCCACCTCAGGGAAATTATCCTTTATGGTTCCTTTAATAGTCCCATGTATTGAATATTGCTTTATTTGAGTAACCTGCTTTTTCGAAGATTCATGCTCTTCTCTAGAGTATAGAATAGGAATTGGCTCAGACTGATAGTAACTTTGTTGGTCAGTGACCATATATCGAACCTCGTATGCCTCTTCAAAAGGCGTTATAAGATATATTTTTATCGATGCTCTAAAAGTATATAAAAGTTGATGACTTAATTCGCCTGGTACAACATATTTTGTTTCCCCTTGCCGTATTTGAATATATTCACTTTTAGGCTTTAATTTTATATCTAAATGCCTTCTATCTTCATGTATTATCATCCGATATATCTCTACTGGGTATGAATTATTTTTAATCTGAATCTTCAATCCCCTCATTGAGTCATTCTTCAAACTTATTTGAATTTTCGGGTATATATTACTTCCAGCCTGAATGCGTTCCAATTGATAATGCCTTGAAAACATCTCCGCCATTTGTGACAAGCTATCAATCTGCTTTTGGGTCCCTTTCTGATTCACCAGCATAAGAACAAAAGTAGCTGCTGTAGTCAATGCCCCTAGGGCCATTATACAATCAATTATAATTTCAAATGACATATTAATGGATCAATTAAAATACACAGTGATAAATTTAGAACTGTTGCCACCGCAACCATTCGCTCATAAAACGATCATAAATGATATACCCGCAAGGCGTCTGATAAACCAGTTCATTATCGAGCAACTTTTTCAATGAAGCACTGATACTGCTTGCTGCACGAAGCCGATGCCGGCTAATAAAATCTCCAGCCAGCACCTCTTTGACGCACCCTTCGCGAGCGATGGCTTTCAACAAGCGCACATGACCGGCCGAATAGGCCTTCAACAAATCAGCATACGAATAGCTTTGTTCGGAAACAATCTATTTCATAGCATACGCCACCAACTCCGTATCCACATCCCGATTATAACCATACAAACGATTGAGGAAGCATTGGATATACCAGGTATGCCCGTCAAATTTATCGTAAATCGTATCGAAAACCTCACGAGGGAGCTGCGCATCATGTTCAGCAAAGTGTGTAACGGCGAAACAAGCATACTCCTCACGATCAATGGGACCAATAGTCAGCAACTGCGTACTCTGATAGAATGGTCTTTTCGACGAGGTAAACATCTCCTGCATCAAATGCTGCTTACTGCCCGCAAAGATGAAATTCACATTGGGTAAGAACTGAATATAGGAACGCAACAGAGCCTCAATACCTTTTTCCGGGTATTCGGTGATCTGTTGGAACTCATCAATGGCAATATAACACCGTTTCTCCGAAGAACCTAAATAATCGAATATCTCTTTCAGCGTACTCTCTTCCTCTCGGGGAGCTACGTCAATCGTCACTTTAGGATCCCCTGTCAACTCATCAATGGTGAATACCGGACGGCAACTGCGAATAAATTGCCCTATGCGGCTTAACGCCTTCTGAGGCACTGTGTCCAGTTTCCCCAATACTGTATTGGCAAACAACCGCACGAAATCACCCATAGATTGCGTGGAGTAAATATCCATATAGAGCGTGACAATATCGGGTTCCTGCTCTTTTAAGCGATAAAAAGCATGACGGATCAAACCTGTTTTGCCCATACGACGAGGGGCAATCAGTGTTACATTGCGCCCATTGTGAAGTGCATCGAGAATAGTTGCAGTTTCCGTCTCGCGGTCGCAAAAGAATTCAGGGCTGTGATAGCCCGCTATCAGAAAAGGATTGTTCGGCTTCATGTTATCCTACCATTACGTAATCATCGTAACACAAATATCGTAATTAAATATAAAACAGTCAAAGAATTTGCCAAATAATTTATAACCAAAAGAAAAGCACCTTTACTTTACCCCCGTATTCCTATATACGTTCATTAAAGTAAAGTCAAAATAAGGGAAGAAAAGGAAGGGCTGCGCCATGACGATATGGACGCAGTCATTTTCTCTTTTGGCTGCAAAACTTATCAGGCGACCAAAGCGCAAAGGACTACCCAGATACCCACTACGAATAAGCCACAAGACAACGGCCGGTAACCCCAAAAATATCCGCGAATCCACCCTCGATTTTGCCACCCGTTTTGGCGAAATAAACCCCGACGTACCCTGTCTTCGCAGACGAGGGCAGTCGGGGCTCCAAAGGGCTGTTTTGGCTTATTTTCCCTCTGTTCGGGGTGAGTCGATGAAAAAAGCATAAATTTCAGAGAAAAATCTCTTACTTTATATTAAAACACGAAGATATGGTTGTATAAGACATTAATAATTAATATATTTGAGTAGCTAATAACTACATATGAATTATGGAATACACCTTTCCCAACTTTAAAACTCATGTCGCAGCCCT
>RCNI01001222.1_pt1 | contig 14297 bp, 26 predicted proteins | sample 2041151 | NCBI WGS metagenome assembly RCNI01 (sample SAMN09708214, study PRJNA481090) | feces metagenome | isolation source: feces | place: Antarctica: Albino Rookery | reverse complement strand
TTATTTCGAAGTCGAATTACTTCTTGAAGCCAGGAGCGACTAAGCGGTCCTGAGCGGGCGGCCAGTTGTCGAGACGGCTACCGAGCGTAAGACCATGAGCGGCCAAGACTTCCTTGATTTCCATCAAGGACTTACGACCCAAGTTCGGGGTCTTGAGCAATTCGTTTTCGGTGCGCTGGATAAGGTCACCGATGCGTTCGATCTTTTCAGCCTTCAAGCAGTTAGCCGAGCGAACCGTGAGTTCGAGGTCATCGACCGGACGCAAGAGGATCGGATCCAAGGGAGGCGGCTGATCGGCTTCAGGCACTTCAGCTTCAGCGCTGGTGGGTTCATTGGTGATGGAACCAAAGACAGCGAGCTGTTCCTGAAGGATACGGACGGCTTCGTGAAGCGCGTCTTCCGGACCCACGGCACCGTTCGTTTCGATCGTCATTTCGAGCTTGTCAAGGTCGGTGCGCTGCTGAACGCGAGCGGCCTGAACCTGGTAAGCCACGCGGCGGATCGGGGAGAAGGAAGCATCCATGATGATGCGACCCAAGGCGCTCTTGGAGTAGTCGTCGCGGAAAGCGCGAACGTCACCCGGCTGGTAGCCACGGCCCGTTTCCACCTTCACCTGCATGTCAAGACGGCCACCGGAGAGGTTGGCGATGACGTGCTCGGGGTTGATGATCGTCACATCGTGCGGCAATTCGAAGTCGGCAGCGGTCACAACGCCTTCACCTTCACGGTGGAGCTTCAACGTGACTTCATCACGACCTTCGAGCTTGAAAACCACGCCCTTCAAGTTCAAGAGGATGTCCACAACGTCTTCCATGACGCCGTCGATCTGGGAGTATTCATGAACCACACCGCTGATCTGAACTTCCGTCGGTGCGTAACCGATCATGGAGCTCATCAAAATACGGCGAAGTGCGTTGCCTAACGTGTGGCCATAGCCACGTTCAAACGGTTCAAGCGTAATAACGGCGCTGTTAGGATCCGTTTCGCTAAGCTGCACGTCCACGCTGGTGGGCTGCAAAAGGGCGATATTTGCCATGAGTGTTAATCCTTTAATATTCCGGCCGGCGCGTTAAGCCGACAGACGAATGGGATTGGGAGCGGTATAAGGTGACGCCAGGCTCCCTGGTCATTTTGGCGTCGTTAATTCTCGATTTTAATCGATTCCGATCGGCACTGTCGCCAATACCGATGGGAATCGAGTGGTGGAAAAAAGCCACCACGTCGAAAGAACGAAAACGCGGCCGAGGGGACCGCGTTTCGATTTTTCTGCCACTGTGAGCATTGCCGGCCGACGCACTACATCGGCCGAACAGTCCATAAGGACAATTAACGAGAGTAACGTTCGACGATGAGCGCTTCGTTGATTTCGTAAGCGATTTCATCACGAGCGGGAACGCTCTTGAACGTACCTTCGAACTTCTTCACATCGACAGCAACCCAAGCCGGGAAGCCGTTCTGGCCGGCCAAGTCGAGCGCTTCGAGAATACGAGTCTGCTTCTGGGCCTTTTCGCGCACGGAGACGACGTCACCGGGCTTAACCATGTAAGAAGGAATGTCGACCTTACGGCCGTTGACGAGAATAGCGCCATGGGAAACCACCTGACGAGCCTCTGCGCGCGTGGAGCCGAAGCCCATGCGGTAGACGACGTTGTCGAGACGGCATTCAAGGAGCTTAAGGAGGTTTTCACCGGTGTTACCGGCGATACGGTCAGCTTCCGCAAAATAGCGGCGGAACTGACGTTCGAGCACACCGTAAAGGCGCTTGGCCTTCTGCGTTTCGCGCATCTGCGCGCCGAAGTCAGACATGCGGGCGCCGGAGATCTTACCGTGCTGGCCCGGCTTGGTGCCGACGTCCTTGACTTTGGATTCAAACGAACGACGGGCGCTCTTCAAATTAAGATCAATACCTTCGCGACGCGAAAGTTTGAGCTTAGGACCGAGATATCGTGCCATTTAAAAATGCCTCTTTATCCTGTAGGTAACCCCTACATTCAGTTCACATGCCTCAGTAATGCAGTGAACACGGGGGATTCAACAGAAATTGTTAAAAATTAAACGCGACGGCGCTTGGAGGGGCGAACACCGTTATGCGGAACCGGCGTCACGTCCTGGATGGACGTCACACGGATACCGAGTGCATTCAATGCACGAACGGAGGATTCGCGACCAGGACCGGGACCCCAAATACGGACTTCAACGTTCTTGAGACCGTATTCAAGAGCAATCTTGCCAGCCACGTCAGCAGCAACCTGTGCAGCGAACGGGGTGGACTTGCGGGAGCCCTTAAAGCCCTGAGCACCGGAGGACGACGCAGCGATGGCGTTGCCCTGGCGATCAGTGATCGTGATGATGGTGTTGTTGAAGGAAGCGTGAACGTGAGCGATACCTTCCGTCACGACCTTCTTGACCTTCTTACGAGCACGCTGCCCAGCAGCCTGCTTGGAATTATTGCCAGCCATACTTATCCTTTATTACTTCTTGAGCGTCACACCGGCCTTACGCGGGCCTTTGCGGGTGCGAGCATTAGTACGGGTACGCTGACCACGGCAGGGCAAGCCCTTGCGGTGGCGCATGCCACGGTACGTCCCAAGGTCGATAAGACGCTTGATCGAGAGCTGAACCTCACGACGCAAGTCACCTTCGACAGTGAAACTGTTGACCTGTTCACGGATCTTTTCGAGTTCTTCGTCGGAGAGATCCTTGATCTTCTTGGAAAATTCAATGCCACAGTTGTTCAGGATTTCCTGAGCGCGCGAACGGCCGATGCCATAGATGGCGGTCAAACCGATTTCGCAGTGCTGCTGCGGCGGAATATTAATACCGGCGATACGTGCCATTTTTTACCTCTTTAGCCTTGACGCTGCTTGTGACGCGGATCGGAGCAGATCACGCGGACAACGCCTTTACGCTTGATGATTTTGCACTTGCGGCACATCTTTTTTACCGAAGCGTTAACCTTCATTCTCATCTCCACGTGCAATTACGCACGGATTATCAATGCCCTCGTGGCAGAAACCGTAAAGATTACTTCAAGTTTCTGTTGAATGCAAGTCAGAATGGCAACGTAGTGCATTGAGATTCAAATTTACATTCATTTGACGGATAAAGGGTGACCCAATGGTCACCCATTTATCCAACCCACGGTGACGGGGTTGCCCCCGTCGGCATTGGGTGTTATGCCGACTTTTTAGTTTCGGCTGAAGCCACGGAAGCTAGACTTCCGTAACAAGTTTTCATATTGGTGGGACATCATGTATGCCTGAACCTGAGTCATGAAGTCCATCGTCACCACCACAACAATCAACAGCGACGTGCCGCCGAAGCTGAAGGGGACGTTGAACTTTAAGTTCAAGAATTCCGGCACCAAGCACACGAACACCAAGTAAACCGCACCGCCTAACGTTAAGCGCAAAAGCACCTTATCGATATAGCGGCTCGTTTGTTCACCCGGGCGAATGCCAGGAATGAATGCACCACTCTTCTTGAGATTCTCGGCCGTTTCACGCGGGTTGAAAACCAACGCCGTGTAGAAATAGGCAAAGAACACAATTAATACTGCATAAAGCAGGGTGTAAAGCGGCTGACCGGGCGACAGCGAGGCTGCCAAATCTCGGATCCAACGGGTGGAGTCACCACTGGTGAACCAACCCGCCAGGGTAGCCGGGAACAAGATCAAGGACGAAGCGAAGATCGGGGGAATCACACCCGACATATTCATCTTCAACGGCAGATACGAGCTCTGACCGCCATACATCTTGTTACCTACCTGACGCTTAGCGTAGTTAACGGTAATACGGCGTTGGCCGCGTTCCACAAAGACGACGAAAGCCGTCACTGCGAGAACAATCGCGATCACGAAGATCGCAGAGAGGGGGCTAATAGCACCCGTGCTGACCAACTGAGCCAGGCCGGAACCTGCGCTCGGAAGGCCGGCCACAATCCCGGCGAAAATAATGATCGAGATACCGTTCCCTAAACCGCGTTCGGTGATCTGCTCACCGAGCCACATCAGGAACATGGTACCCGTCAGGAGAGACACCGTCGTGGTGAAACGGAACATCATGCCCGGATCAATCACGAGACCGTGTTGGCTCTCCAATGCGACGGCAATCCCAAACCCTTGGAAGATACCAAGAGCGAGCGTGCCGTAACGCGTATATTGGGTAATTTTGCGACGCCCAGCCTCACCTTCTTTACGAAGGGCTTCGAGCGAGGGAAGCACGTACGAAAGCATCTGCATGATAATCGATGCAGAAATGTACGGCATGATCCCCAACGCGAAGACCGAGAAGCGCGACAGTGCGCCGCCGGAAAACATGTTGAATAGCCCGAGAATGCCGCCCTGCTGTTGATTAAACAGCTGCTTGAGCATATCGGGATCGATTCCCGGAACCGGCACATGGGCGCCGATTCGGTAGACAACGAGCGCGAGCGCTAGGAAGATCAGGCGACCCTGAAGGTCGCCGTACTTGCTGAGGCCCGACTGTTGCTTGGAGCTAGGGCTAGTCGCCACGTCGGATTCCTCTCTGGTAAAGCTTATTCGCTGTCAGCCACGGAACCACCAGCTGCTTCGATCGCAGCACGGGCACCCTTGGTGACACCAAGACCGCGAACGATCACCTTGCGGGTGAGTTCACCCGAGAGGATCACGCGAGCAGCCAAAGCGCGGGAAGAAACGATGCCGGCAGACTGAAGAATGCCGAGATCAATCTCTTCAACGCCAATCTTTTCCAGGTCGGAAAGACGAACCACTTCACAATAGCGGCGGGTCATCGAGGTGAAACCACGCTTCGGAAGACGGCGATACATAGGCATCTGGCCGCCTTCAAAACCTACCTTGTGGAAGCCGCCAGCACGGGACTTCTGACCCTTGTGGCCACGACCAGCGGTCTTGCCCAAGCCAGAACCCACACCGCGACCAACGCGGCGAGCGGGCTTCTTAGAGCCCTCAGCGGGCTTAATCGTATTTAAACGCATTGATACTACCTCTTGATCATTCGGCGCGTACTAAGAACGCAACTTTTTTGATCATGCCACGGACTTCAGGCGTATCCACGAGCACGCGGGAGTGGTTGAGCTTCTTCAAGCCCAAGCCACGAACCGTAGCGCGGTGGTCAGCATTCGTGCCGATGGGGCTCTTAACAAGAGTAACCTTAACGGTCTTCTTTTCGGACATGTCTGGTTTCTCCTAATTAGCCGAACAGCTCTTCGACCGTCTTGCCGCGCTTGGCAGCAATGTCGGACGGGCTGTGGAGGTTAGCGAGAGCGTTGATGGTAGCGCGAACCAAGTTGTACGGGTTCGTGGAACCATAGGCCTTCGCCACCACGTCACGGATACCGACAGCATCGCACACAGCGCGCATCGGACCACCAGCGATCACACCGGTACCTTCGGAAGCGGGCATCATGATGACGCGGGAAGCGCCATGACGACCTTCAACCTGGTGGTGGATCGTGCCATTCTTGAGCGGGACGCGGATCATGGAGTTGCGAGCGCGCTCCATGGCCTTAGAAACGGACTGCGGCACTTCGCGGGACTTACCCGTACCCATACCGATGCGACCGTCGCCGTCACCAACAACCGTAAGAGCAGCGAACGCGAGGATACGACCACCCTTAACAACCTTCGTGACGCGGTTAACCGCGATCATCTTTTCACGCAGACCGTCGCCCTGTTCGTCGACCATCTGGTTTTTACCTTGAACGTTAGCCATTTCGACCTGCCTTAGAACTTGAGGCCGGCTTCACGCGCTGCGTCAGCAAGCGCGGCCACGCGGCCATGGTAACGGTAGCCGGAACGGTCAAAAGCGACGGTTTCGAGACCGGCAGCCTTAGCCTTTTCGGCGAGACGCGTGCCGATGAACTTAGCGGCGGCAACGTTGCCACCGTTAGCGATCTGAGCACGCACTTCAGGTTCGACCGTGGAGGCCGAGACCAGCGTACGACCGTTGTCGGCCGAAATGATGCTGGCGTAAATGTGCAGGTTGGTGCGATGAACCGTCAGACGATCGACCTTCTGCAACAGAATGCGAGCGCGCGTAGCACGAGCACGGCGCAAGCGGCTTTGTTTTTTGTTGATCATATTAATCGCCTCGATTACTTCTTCTTGGTTTCCTTGATAACCACGACTTCATCGACATAACGAACACCCTTGCCCTTATAGGGTTCAGGCTTACGGTATGCACGAATTTCAGCTGCGGTCTGACCCACCTTCTGCTTGTCAGCGCCCTTGATGACGATTTCCGTCTGGCTGGGGGTTTCTGCCTTCACACCGGCCGGCATCTTGTGCGCGATCGGGTGGGAGAAGCCCAACGAGAGGTTAAGAACGTCACCCTGAGCCTGGGCACGGAAGCCCACGCCGACGAGCTTGAGGCTCTTCTGGAAGCCCACCGAGCAACCCTTGAACATGTCGGCCACGAGGGCGCGCATGGTACCAGCGTTGGCGTTAGCCGCGCGGGATTCATCAAGGGGAGCGAAGTGCAAGGCGCCATCTTCTTCCTTGATCGAAACCAAGGGGAGGATGTGCATGGAAACTTCACCAACGGGACCCTTAACGGTGATGTTGGCATCCGTCATGGTGTAAGAAACACCGTTGACGAGCTGAACCGGATTCTTAGCAATACGACTCATTTCTACACTCCTTGGGTTAGGCGACGTAGCAGAGCACTTCACCGCCGATACCGGCGTTGCGTGCTGCACGATCGGTCATAACACCCTTCGGGGTAGAAACGATCGCGATACCGAGACCGTTCATCACCTGGGGAATAGAACCGCTGTTCTTATAAATACGCAGGCCCGGACGGGAAACGCGCTCAAGGCGTTCAATCACGGGACGGCCGGCGTAGTACTTTAAGCTAACACGAAGCGCGGGCTTGCCTTCATTGGCTTCCACAGCGAAATCTTCGATATAACCTTCATCCTTTAAGACCTTGGCGATAGCAACCTTCAACTTGGAGGAAGGCATGCAAACTTCGGTCTTCTCGACAAGCTGACCATTGCGGATGCGGGTCAACATATCGGCGATCGGATCACTCATACTCATTGTCGTAATCTCCTCGCTTACCAGCTAGCCTTGACAAGGCCAGGAATATCACCGCGCATGGCGGCGTCACGAATCATGCCACGGCACAAGCCAAACTTGCGGAACGTGCCACGGGGACGACCAGTCAACGCGCAGCGGTTACGCTGGCGGACCGGGCTCGCGTTGCGCGGGAGAGCCTGCAACTTAGCACGGGCTTCCAAGCGCTCTTCCATCGAGCAGGTAGCGTCATTAATAATAGCCTTGAGGGCGGCGCGCTTGGCCGCGAACTTTTCCACCGTAGCGGCACGCTTGGCCTCACGGTTAATCAGAGCGAGTTTTGCCATTTTGCGTCAACCTCAATTGCGGAACGGGAAGTTGAAACCAGCGAGAAGCGCCTTGGCTTCTTCGTCGGACTTCGCCGTCGTGGTGATGGAGATATTCATACCGCGGAGAGCATCGATCTTGTCGTACTCAATTTCCGGGAAGATGATCTGTTCCTTCAAACCGATGTTGTAGTTGCCACGGCCGTCAAAAGCACGACCAGAGACACCACGGAAGTCACGAACGCGGGGGAAGGCCACCGTGACCAAGCGGTCAAGGAAGTCATACATGCGTTCGCCACGGAGCGTGACCTTACAGCCGATGGGCATGTTTTCACGAATCTTAAAGTTCGCGATAGCCTTACGGGTAACCGTCACAACCGGCTTCTGACCGGCAATCTTCGTCATGTCGGCAACAGCGTTGTCAACAAGCTTCTTGTCGTTCACAGCTTCACCAACGCCCATGTTGAGGGTGATCTTGGTGATGCGGGGAACCTGCATCGTCGTCTTGTAGCCAAACTTCTTCATGAGTTCGGGGACGATGGTTTCGTGATACATAGCGTTAAAACGAGACATCTTCACCCTCACTTAGCACCGACGACGGCGCCGTTGGACTTAAAGACACGAACCTTCTTGCCGTCGACCATCTTGAAGCCAACACGTTCGCCCTTACCGGATTCCGGGTTGACGAGCATGAGGTTGGACTGATCGATCGGAAGGGTCTTGTCGACGATACCGCCAACGATCCCGAGCTGCGGGTTCGGACGGGTATGCTTCTTAACGACATTCACGCCTTCAACGACGACGTGACGATCATCAACGCGGGAGAGGACGGTGCCCTTCGTACCCTTGTCGCGACCGGCAATGACGATAACCTCGTCACCTTTGCGAATACGTTGCATCGCTACTCCTTAATTAAATAACTTCAGGAGCGAGCGACACGATCTTCATGAACTGCTCGGTACGCAATTCACGCGTAACCGGCCCGAAGATGCGGGTGCCGATGGGCTCCAGCTTGCTATTGAGAAGAACGGCAGCGTTACCATCAAAGTTGATGGAGGAGCCGTCCGGGCGGCGAACACCGTGAGCCGTGCGAACCACGACCGCGTTGTACACTTCACCCTTCTTAACGCGACCGCGGGGGGCCGCTTCCTTGACCGTCACCTTGATGACGTCACCGATGTTGGCATAACGGCGCTTAGAGCCGCCCAACACCTTGATACACATCACTGAACGAGCGCCGGTGTTATCGGCCACGTCCAGTCGGCTTTGCATCTGAATCATGGTTTATAAAATCCCAACTTATTCCACTCAATGGTGGATAGTATTGGTCCCGTTACGGGAGGAAGACAACCACTTGACAAGCCCTGAAACCAAGCTAAGTGCTTGGGAGACTTGACAAATAGTCACCCAGAGAAAAGACATCGCCCGAGACCACTGGTGGTACCCGGGCGATCAGACTTGTAACTATATCCGAAGGAAAATAGCCCTGCAAGTCAAATGAGCGATTTTTTTATCGCTCGCATCAACTTAGATGATGACGGCCTTCACAAGGACCTTCGACACCGTCCAAGACTTGGTCTTGGACATGGGACGACCTTCCTTAATTTCAACCTTGTCACCTTCCTGGCAGTTGAGTTCGTCATGAGCATGATACTTCTTGCTCTTAACGACATACTTACCATAAAGCGGATGCTTGACCTTACGTTCAACGAGGACCGTAACGGTCTTGTCCATCTTGTCGCTGACGACGACGCCCTGGAGGGTACGCGTCAAGGACGCTTTAGCCTGTTCCGTCATTTGGCCGCCTTTTCAGTGAGAATCGTGCGGACGCGGGCGATATCGCGACGCGTCGTACGCAACGACGAGGTGTTGCTAAGCTGCTGAGTAGCCTTCTGCATACGGAGCTTGAATTCCGTATTGAGAAGCTCATGCAGTTCCTTGTTCAGCGCTTCGGTATCCTTAGCGCGGAGTTCTTTTGCATTCATGTCCGTCTCCTTACATGCCGATCTGGCGGACAACGAACGTCGTCTTCACCGGCAACTTGGCAGCCGCGAGCTGGAAGGCTTCACGGGCGAGCTGTTCGGGAACGCCGTCCATTTCATAAAGCACACGACCCGGCTGGACGAGAGCGACCCAGTATTCCGGGTTACCCTTACCGTTACCCATACGAACTTCAGCAGGCTTGCTGGAGATGGGCTTGTCCGGGAAGATGCGGATCCACACGCGACCACCACGCTTGATGTGGCGGGTAATCGCACGACGAGCGGCTTCAATCTGACGAGCAGTAATGCGACCGCGTTCAACGGTCTTCAGACCGAATTCACCGAAGGACACATTGGCGCCACGCTGGGCGAGACCGTAGTTACGGCCCTTCTGGTCCTTGCGGTACTTACGACGATTAGGTTGCAACATCGTTATTCTCCGTCCGTAGCGGCAGGCTTACGAGCCTGACGGTTGTCATTGCGACGGCCATTGCGACGACCAGGACGGTCTTCGCGACGGCGACCACGACGGTCTTCACGCGGAGCTTCAACTTCTTCTTGACCGAAGTTGTCACCCTTGTAAACCCAAACCTTAACGCCGACCACACCGTACGTGGTGTGAGCTTCGGAGAAGCCATAGTCGATGTTAGCGCGCAGGGTGTGCAACGGCACACGACCTTCACGGTACCATTCGGAACGGGCAATATCAGCACCGTTCAAACGGCCGGAACTCATGATCTTGATGCCCTGAGCGCCCATACGCATGGCGTTCTGCATCGCACGCTTCATAGCGCGACGGAACATAACGCGGCGTTCGAGCTGCTGCGTGATGCCGTCAGCGATGAGCTGAGCGTCAAGTTCAGGACGGCGAACTTCTTCGATGTTGACGTGCACGGGCACACCAATCATCTTCTGAACTTCAGCCTTAAGCGCTTCGATGTCAGCACCCTGACGACCGATCACAACACCCGGACGAGCCGAGAAGATCGTGATGCGAGCATTGTTCGCAGGACGTTCAATCAGGATACGGCTCACGCTGGCGTTGCGGAGCTTCTTCTGGAGGAAGGAGCGAACAGCCAGGTCTTCACCGAGCGTACGAGAAAAATCACGGCCAACCGCATACCAGCGCGACGTCCAATTACGCGTCACGGGAAGGCGGAAACCGGTGGGATTAATTTTCTGACCCATGGTACACCTTTATTTAGCTTTCGCTTCGCCAACAGTGATATAAATGTGGCTCGTCTGCTTGTTGATACGGGTACCGCGGCCCTTAGCACGGGCAGCGAAACGACGCAACGTAGCAGCCTTTTCCACGTGAATCTTGGTCACGACCAACGTGTCAATGTCGGCACCGTCATTGTGCTCGGCATTGGCGATGGCGCTTTCAAGAGCCTTCTTAATGATGACAGCGGCTTTCTTCTGCGTGAAGGTGAGGATAGCTAAAGCCTTGTCCACGGGCTTACCGCGAACGAGGTCAGCAACCAAACGACCCTTCTGTGCCGAAAGACGGACACCACGAACGATAGCAGTAGTTTCCATTATCGACCCACCTTCTTGTCACCGGCAACGTGGCCCTTGAACGTGCGAGTATTCGCAAATTCACCGAGCTTGTGGCCGACCATGTTTTCATTGATGTACACCGGCACGTGCTGACGGCCGTTATGCACGGCGATCGTCAAACCGATGAACTCAGGAAGAACCATCGAACGACGCGACCAGGTCTTGATCGGACGCTTGTTAGCGCCGGCCTGAGCGGCTTCGACTTTCTTCAATAAGTGCCCGTCAACAAACGGGCCTTTCTTCAAGGAACGAGACATTCTAGGCCCCCTTATTTACGGTTGCGACGCGAAACGATCATCGAATCGGTACGCTTGCTGTTACGGGTACGATAACCCTTGGTGAGCTGACCCCACGGCGTGACAGGAGCACGGCCCGTACCAGTCTTACCTTCACCACCACCGTGCGGATGGTCCACCGGGTTCATGGCAACACCACGAACGGTCGGACGCACACCGCGCCAGCGCTTGGCACCAGCCTTACCGAGTTCACGGAGGCTGTTTTCTTCGTTACCGACGGTACCGACGGTCGCGCGGCATTCGATAAGAACGCGGCGGACTTCACCGGAGCGCAGACGGATCTGAGCATATTCGCCTTCACGAGCGACGAGCTGAGCGAAAGCACCGGCAGCGCGCACCATCTGGGCGCCCTTACCCGGGAGCATTTCGATACAGTGGATCGTCGTACCAACGGGAATGTTACGCAACGGAAGGGTGTTACCCACCTTGATCGGGCTTTCAGCACCGTTCATGATTTCCTGACCAACGGTCAAGCCCTTCGGAGCGATGATGTAACGACGTTCGCCGTCTGCGTAGAGAACGAGAGCGATATGAGCCGAGCGGTTCGGATCGTATTCGATACGTTCAACACGGGCGGGGATACCGTCCTTCTGGCGCTTGAAGTCGATAATACGATAAGCGCGCTTGTGACCACCACCCTTGTGGCGGCACGTGATGTGGCCGTTGTTGTTACGACCGGAGCCGCGGTTCTTCTTTTCAGTCAACGCTGCCCAAGGCTTACCCTTATGGAGTTCCTTGTTAACAACCTTAACTGCATGGCGGCGACCGGCGGACGTCGGCTTGAGTTTGACGAGAGCCATTACTTCACCTCTTCCGCGAAGTTGATTTCAGAACCCGGGGCAACGGTGATATAGGCCTTGCGCACATCGTTGCGCTTGCCCATGAATCGACCATAGCGCTTCTGCTTGCCCTTCTGGTTCAGAATTTGAACGGATTTGACCTGCACCTTAAAGAGCAGCTCAACAGCAGCCTTGACTTCGACCTTGGTGGCATCGGGGATGACAGCAAAGACGATCTGGTTCTGCTTTTCACTAACCATCGTGCTCTTTTCGGAGATCACGGGCGCGACGAGCACCTTCAACAGACGTTCCTGGTTCATACCAGCATCTCCTCAATTTCAGCAACAGCGGCCTTCGTGCAGACAACCTTATCAAAGTAAAGGAGGCACAAAGGATTGGCTTCGCGAACCGTAACAACCATCACATCCTTCAAGTTGCGGGAAGCAAGATCAAGGTTGGCATTGGCTTCGAGTTCAGCTTCGGACACAACGATAAGAACCTTACCGTCAAGACCCATCGCCTTGACCTGAGCGGCAAAAGCCTTGGTCTTGGGCGTTTCGGCCTGGATAGCGTCGATGGCAACAAGACGTTCGTCAGCAACGAGCTTGGAGTAGATCGTGGCCATAGCGGCACGATACATCTTCTTGTTAACCTTCTGGCTGAAGTTTTCGAACGGGCTGTTCGGGAAAGCGCGACCGCCCCCACGCCACACGGGCGAGCTGGTCATACCGGAACGAGCACGGCCCGTACCCTTCTGACGCCAGGGCTTCTTGGTGGAGTGGTGCACTTCAGCTCGGGTGAGCTGGGCACGCGTACCAAGACGCGCGTTGGCCTGGAAAGCGACCACGATCTGGTGCACCAGGGCTTCATTGTATTCACGACCAAACACGGCGTCGTTAGCGGCGAGCTTCTGACCCTGTTCGTTCAAGACATTAAGTTCCATTATTTCGCTCCTTACGCCTTGATCGCCGGACGAACGATAACTTCAGAGTTCTTGGAACCCGGGACAGCGCCACGGACCAAGAGAAGCTGACGTTCGACGTCAACGCGAGCGATGACGAGATTCTGCGTCGTACGCTGCACGTCACCAAGATGACCGGCCATGCGCTTACCGGGGAAAACTCGACCCGGATCCTGACGGTTACCGATGGAACCCGGAGCACGCGTCGTCACGGAGTTACCGTGGGAAGCGCGGTTGGACGAGAAGTGGTGGCGCTTGATACAGCCAGCGAAACCCTTACCAATGGTGGTGCCGGTCACGTCGACCTTCTGGCCTTCCGTGAACATGTCGGCAGCCAAGGTCATGCCGGGCTTGAATTCGGCAACCTTGTCAGCATCGATATGGAACTCTTTGAGCATGCTGCCTGCTTCAACGCCAGCTTTGGCGTAATGACCGGCAAGGGGCTTGCTCACGCGCGTGGGCTTCTTAGAGCCGAACGCGACTTGAATAGCATTGTAACCGTCGGTGTCTTCCGTCTTCACTTGCGTGATACGGTTGTTCGACACGTCGAGCACCGTCACGGGAACGGAAACACCGTCTTCCGTGAAGATACGCGTCATGCCGATCTTGCGACCGACTAAGCCGAGCTTATCACTCATTATTTTCTCCACCCCGGCTACGATTGGCCGGGACCGTTAAAAAAAGCTACGAGATCACAGAGCGAACTCTGTGAGGGTTCATAGACAGAAAAGCGCGATTTTAACCGTCATTGAAAAGCTCCGCAACCGAAATCGCGGATTTTCTTCTCAATGTCGGGAATCGACTTCTGTTTGGGCAGGTTCTTACTGAACCTTGATCTTGACGTCGACGCCAGCCGGAAGATCGAGCTTCATGAGCGCGTCAACCGTCTTGTCCGTCGGATCAACGATGTCCATCAAACGCTGGTGCGTGCGGATTTCGAGCTGATCGCGACTGGTCTTGTTCACGTGCGGGGAACGAAGAATGTCGAAACGGGAAATACGGGTGGGCAAAGGAACGGGACCACGAACCACGGCGCCGGTGCGCTTAGCCGTTTCCACGATTTCCAAAGCGGACTGGTCGATCAACTTGTAGTCATACGCCTTGAGGCGGATGCGAATACGCTGGGACTGTTGCATTTTTCTTTTCCTTAAAAAGAGCAATTAAAAAGAACTAGGGAGCGGATTATAAACCCGCTCCCTAGCACAATCAACTCAAATTAACGAATTTTTAAATTCGCGAATTATTCGATGACGGAGGCAACCACGCCGGCGCCAACAGTGTGACCGCCTTCACGGATAGCGAAGCGGAGACCCTGTTCCATAGCGATCGGAGCGATCAACGTGACGACCATCTGAATGTTGTCGCCAGGCATGAC
>RCNI01001220.1_pt1 | contig 14305 bp, 15 predicted proteins | sample 2041151 | NCBI WGS metagenome assembly RCNI01 (sample SAMN09708214, study PRJNA481090) | feces metagenome | isolation source: feces | place: Antarctica: Albino Rookery | reverse complement strand
ATTTTCTTTTTATAATTTATCTTTTTCACATCATTTATTATAAATCAATATTATTAATATATAAAAATAACCCCTTCATGGAAGGGGTTACGTTATGTGATTATTAAAGTAATTATCTCATATAGAAAGATACAAGTTCATTGCTTAACAATAAAAATATTTCAGCTGTATTAACTTGATCTAAAGCATGTGTTATTAATAATGAGATAGTTATTTCATCGCCAGCTGCTTCCTCTTGAATGAGTACTGCATGCTGTTTTTGGCAAAGTAATAAATTTTTATTTGCCTTATCTAGTTTTTTTTCAGCTAATTGAAAGTCGCCTTTTTTAGCCGAACTTATTGCCTCAATAGCAAATGCCTTAGTGGCACCAGCCTGAGTAATTAATTTTAATGCTATATCTGCTAACTCTTCTTTAGTATATTTCATCTTACCTACCTCTTTTATTTTATACTAAATAAAGTTAAAAATAATAGTTATTCACTAAAACAAAGATTTCATTTTGTTTTCTCTGTAAATTTTCTTTACTTGTGGATTATTTTTTATTGAGTAAAATAAATAAGCTACCCTGTTTTTAGTTGTATTCATAATAACAGCTATTTCTTCAAAAGATAAACCTTTAAGTTTGTAAACTATTATATTTGCTTGGTCTGGGTCAACAACTTTTAAGATTTGATCTAGAATTAATTTATATTTTGCGTCCAATTCAATATCAATGCTTTCATCACGAGCAATTCTAGTTTCAATATATTGTGACTTTGCGTCATCAAAAGATATTGAATTTGTTAATACTAAATTCCCTTGAGAAATTAGATTTCTGTTGAAGTTATTAACTGATAGTTTTATTTCTTTTACACAAATAGATGTGAAGTAATCAAGATTAATTTCCGGATCTAATAACCTATACTTCTCAATGTTTTTTGAAACAACATTGTATGTCACACTTAGAAAATGTGTTTCATCATCATTAATGCAATCTGTAAATCATTTTCTTTTTTGTAATCTAATTGCTGATATAGATTTGTTGTAAATGTAATTTGTTAAATCAACAATTGGATTTCCTATAGATTCACGGTTGCATAAACATTTATTAAAAATTTCATTTATGTCTTCCATAGTCACTTACCTTTCTTCCTGTTTTTATTACTAGGCGACTTTAATAACACATACCTAAATATTACTTGAAATTGTACAAAAAATAAATAGCCCAAAATTGAAACTCTTATCAAGTTTTTATAAGAGTTTATTTTTTTCAAAATGTCAAAATTAATGATTAATTTAATGTATTTATTTACTAAAATAAAAATTTTTTTTTAAATAAAAACCCTTATACATTCGATGTATAAGGGCTAATAGTTTTAATGGCGCACCATAAAGGATTTGAACCTTTAACCTCATGATCCGAAGTCATGCACTCTATCCAATTGAGCTAATGATGCATAATAGTATTACTCAAAGTTAAATACTATTTGAGTCATACATTCGTGTTCTTCAACTTTTTGAATTTGATTGTTTATAAATCTTTGATTATCTTGCCGTATTTGTGCAGCATAGTAATCTGGGGTAGTTCTTAGGTAGCTATTTTTTTCTGATGAATATTGTGATACACCACTATTTGAAATATGTAAGGTAAATTCTTGCTGATTACTTCCAGTTTGACTATATAAACATTTTAAGTAGAATTTAATATCAAAAATAGTCTTCTTACTATTTGGATCCATTCCAGCACTAATAATTTCAATATCTTCAGTACTTAAGTAATTTATTCCTGGGATACTAGCAAACAATCTGGTTGATTTTCTTTGTTGATCTGAAATATACTTTTTTCAAACTTCATCATTAGTAGCAGTTGAAATTTCAATGAATTCATTATATGTTTCAGCATTGATTTTATATTCAAAACCTGTATATGAACTATGTTGAGGGAATGTTGTAAAAGATAAGTTCATTGGGATTCCATTATAATTAAATACTCTAGTATAAGAACTTACAAAAACTTTAATAAATGATGGGTTAACACCCCGTTTCACCATTATTGAGCTATATGGGATAGATATTTCTCTAGCTGTTAACTGTTTAGTGTTAACATAAATCCCAGCATCAACAATTTTTTGTTTGTAGACATTTAAATTTTCTTGTTTTCAAAAATCATCAATAATTTGTTTATCTGATCAATTAGGGTCGATTTTCTTGTTAATTGATATTTGAGGGTTCGCACTACTAAAAGAAGTGGTGTCATCATATAAAAGTTGGTCATTATAAACATGGCTACAACTAGTAGCAGATGGTATACTTATTCCAGCAACGGTTATAAAAGCGCCAAGAAACACTAAAATTCTTTGTGATTTTTTAGAAAATTTAACTTTTTTCATATTTACATTATAACAAATCCCTATAATATAGGAAAAGAAAAAAGGCTATAAAAAGACAGTTAAATTAAAAAAAACTAAAAAAAATTAAACTTTTTCCAATTTTTCGGTGATTAATATATGAGGGATATTACTAGTAATTTCTCTTCATTCTTATTGAACATTAACATTTCTTTTAGTTAATTCATTAAGTTATAATATTACAAGACAATTAAAACTATGGATATTATTACTAAGATTAAAGAGATATTAATTTCAAAAGGATTGACCATCAGTTGCTGCGAATCTGCAAGTGGTGGTGCCTTAAGTGATTTATTGACTTCAATTGATGGAAGTTCTCAATATTTTAAAGGTGCTATCATCTCTTATAGCAATGAAATAAAAGAAAAAGTTGTGAAGATCGACAAAAACATTATTGCACAATACGGTGCAGTGAGTAGTCAAGTGGCAGAACTGATGGCAGCAAATACAAATAAAATTATGAATACTGATATTTGTATTTCTATTACTGGTAATGCTAGTCAGAACAATTTAATTGAAGACAAACCCTCATGTATGTATTATCTTGGTATCACCATTATTGATAAGACATATGTATATGAAAAACAATTATTAAGTAATGAAAGGAAAGTCAATAAATTAAACATTGCCTTCGTTGCTCTTGAAACTTTATATGATTTATTACAAGAGTGTGGTGTTTAATTTATGAAGAAAGAAGAAATGAAAGTAGAACAAGTAAATGAAAAAGAATTAGAAATTTTTGAAAAAATTTTAGGTAAAAAATTAATTAATTATGCAAATGAAGTTGCACAAGAAATTCCTGTCATCCCATCAGGTAGCATTAGCTTAAATCAAGCTTTAGGTATTGGGGGATATCCTGTTGGAAAAATTATTGAAATTTATGGTAATGAATCTTCAGGTAAAACTACATTAACATTACATGCTATTAAAGAAGCACAAGCAATGGGTAAAAGATGTATGTTTATCGATATTGAAAATTCATTAGATATCAAATATATAGAAAATATTGGTATTGATCCATCTAAATTATTAGTAGCCCATCCACAATCCGGAGAACAAGTTTTTGAGATTATGGAATTAATGATTAAAAATAATAAAGTTGACTTAATTGTAGTTGACTCTGTAGCTGCTATGGTTCCGTTGGCTGAAGCTGATGCTAAGGTAGAAGATCAACAAATGGGTCTTCATGCTAGATTAATGTCTAAAGGTTTAAGAAAATTACAAGCCTTATTAATCAACCATGAATGTACAGTGTTCTTTATTAATCAAATTAGAGAAAAGATTGGTGTTTTCTTTGGTAACCCAGAAACTACAACCGGCGGTAAAGCATTAAAATTCTTTAGCACTATGAGATTAGAAACAAGAAAAGCAGATCTTATTAAAGAATCAAATGATAAGATAGGTATTCAAACTAAGGTTACAGTGACAAAGAATAAATTAGCTGCACCATTAAAAGTAGCTTATGTAGATATCTATTTTGAAAATGGATTTAACTACGATAATGAAATTATTGATTTTGCAATTCAATACAATGTAATTGCTAAATCTGGTAGTTGATATTCTTACAATGACACTAAACTTGGTCAAGGTAAAGAACAATTAAAGAAATATCTAATAGAAAATCAAGAATTATTTCAAGAAATTAAAAATGAAACAGTAAATAAAATTTCACTATAATCATATGGAAGGCTAAACTATTATATTATGGAATTTAAACAAATATTTAAAGACGATAAGACATTAATGTATAAATTGCGATACAAAGATAATGCAAGGTGTATTAATGTTAAAGTCGACAAAAATAATGATGTAGTAGTGACAGCCCCAACAGGTAGCAGCATTGCTTTTATAGATAGTTTCGTCTTGAAACATTTTGATAAACTATATATGTTTGTAACCAATAGAGAAGAGCACACTCTAATTGATCTTAACAAGAACTTCTTATACATCAAAGGAAAAAAATATAATCTTATTGTCAAACCTGTTACTGGCAGGCAAAAATATGAAATTTTAGGCAATAACATTTATCTCTTTCTAAAGGATGAAGATAACAAAGAAAAAATGGTTGCTAAAATCCTTGATGAACAAGGTTCAAGATATATTACAAATATGGCATATAGTTTAAGTAAAAAATATAAATTTAATGTTCCTGGTGGTTTTTATACTAAATGATATAGATCAAAGTGAGGCCAATGTGAAGTAAAAACAGGAACCATCACTCTTGCAACACAATTAATTATGTTTAACGATGAAATTATTGAATATGTTATTATTCATGAATTATGTCATTTAATTTACGCTAATCATTCACCTGATTTTTGACAGCTTGTAGGGTCATATTATCCTAATTACAAGTGAGCTAGAGAAAAACTTAAATTCCAAGTATAATAATTAAGGTATTAATTATGAACTACGGAGTTATTTTAGCGGCTGGGAATGGTACAAGAGTTAAAGGTTATGACATTCCTAAACAATTTATCAAATTAACTAATGTAGAAATGATATACTACCCTATCAATACCTTTGTCATGACAAAGCATATTGATAAGGTAGTTATTGTTACTAATAAGCAATATCTTAAAAGAACTCAAGAATTAGTTAATAAATATTTTCCTGATAATAAAAATATTTCAATTATTATTGGTGGTAAATGTAGAAATGAATCACTTCATAATGCTTATAAACATTTAAGAGATAAATTACATGCTAGAAGTGAAGATATTGTTTTAACCCATGATGCAGCAAGAATCTTTGTTACTGAAGCAATTATTAAAGATGCAATCAGTGCAGCTAAAAAAACAAAATGTGTTGCTAATCCATCTATTGCACTTAATGATAGTTTGTGTCAATCCAAAGATAAGAACATTGTTGTTGCCAAGAGAGAAGAGTTTGTACAAAGCCAAACTCCACAGACTATTCAAATGGGTTTATTAGATAAGATCTTTAAAAAGAAATATGATAAAGCCATATTTGAAAATTCAGATTTGTGCAAACTAGCAGAAATGAACAACATAAAAATTGTGTTAACAAAAGGATCTAAGACTAATTTTAAAGTAACTGATAATAGTGATTTATTAATTGCTAAATTACTAGCATCAATATTATAATAATTAAGCGGTAGACAATGAACAAGAAAAAAGCTAAAGAAAACATTAATATAGAATATTCTATTATTGAACTTATTAATAAGTTCTTTTGAAAATCTAAAATTGGACCAATTGGTGCTTTAGTTTTACCATTGGCATTTATGCTTATTTATAAAATTATGAGTTTCGTTAATGGTAGCGAAGATGTAGAAATATTTAATAGTGGATTACCAACTTATTTAACTCTTTCGGTATCACCAATTGCATTAATTACTCTGCCACAAATAATGGTAGAATTAAAGAACTCTATTGTATTGAGAAAAATATCTATTTCCAAAGTATCAGCCTTAAATTTTAGTTTATTATTAATTGGATATATTTTTGTAGCTCAAATATTAAGTTTAATTATTGTTATTATTAGTTATGCGACTCTTTTAAATGTAGATGCACCAACATATATGGCAAGAACTAATTGAGGAGATATGATATTTGCTTTACTTTGTACAGCTTTACTTTCTTTATCGATTGGTTATGCTTTAGGTGTATTTATTAAGAAAACAACCTTGCCACAATTATTCGGTTTTATTATTTTATTATTATCAGCAACTCTAGCTGGTCAATTTGTACCATTACATGTTATTGCTAATTCAGAAGCAGCTAGAGTTGTTGCTGCACTATCACCACTTTCCTATCCAATGAGTTTAATTAATTGTGCTGCCTTAGGTAAAGTACCATTTGAAACTATTGTGGCAAGATTAGGTGAAGATGGAATTAATAATATTCCACCAGCAATCATACAAAGTATGAAGCTTCAATATGATGCGATTGCTACTGGAAGTAACATCTTCGACATTCATACTACTACTATTCTAATTGGATTTGCTCCACTAACACCTGAAGTGATCTCAAGTGGCTTATATTTTGAAACCACTACTCTATATCATCCTTGACAAAAAATTATGAATCTATTAATGCCATGAGTATTAAGTGCCATATTCTTTATATGATCACTGATAAAGTTTAATTGAACAAGTAGGTAGCAAAATGAAATCAAGAAAAGAATTAATCAAATCAACCACTACTAACCCATATGACAACATTCCTTGTTTTATTAAAACAGAAGCTTTAGCTTCTCAAAAAGCTGTAATTGAGGTTAAAGACCTTAAACATCATTTTCGTACTAAGCAAGGTAAAAAGGTTTTATATGATGGGTTAAATTTAGAAATCTATGAGAATGAGCGTTTAGCTATTATAGGTCCTAATGGAGCTGGTAAAACTTATTTAGTATCATTGATATGTGGTTATACTAAATTTCATGATGGTGAAATAAAATATAACTTTAAATTTAATCATAGTCCATATGAAAGATTAAGTGTACAATTTCAAGATTTGCAATTCCCTTCTTGTTTAACCCCACGAGATTTAATTCAATTTAGTCAAAAGTTATGTGATACTCATATCTCTACTAAAATGTATAATGAAGGATTAAAGGTTTTCCAAATTGATAAGATATTAGATACCAAGATGTCTAAACTGTCTGGTGGACAACAACAAAGAGTAAATGTTTTTATTGCTATGTTATCTAAACCTAAGGTTTTATTCTTAGATGAATTTACAACTGGTTTAGATATTGCTATTAAAAACAATATCCAAGACTTTATTAAATTATATTGTGATACTTATAAAGTGGCATTAGTTATCATTAGTCATGATATTGATATTATTGAAGAAATGGTTGATAGAGTTATCGTCATTGCCAACAAAAATAAAATTGTAGATGCTTCAGCACAAGATATTAACGCTAAATTTGGTACTATGAAGAAATTCTTGAGAAAGTATATTATTTACTAAGTTTATTTTTAATAGCTTCTATACATTTGTTAGCTGTGGCATAACATACAGTAATATTAAATCCATTAGTTCTTGCATTAAGATCTAAGATTTCACCGATGAAATATAAACCTGGTTGGATAGTAGACTCATAGGTATTAGGATTAACTTCTTTTAAATCAATACCTCCACCAGTATTAATTGCTAAATCAATACTATCTGTATTTGAAACATCTATAACCCAATGAGATAGTTTGTTAACTATCTCTTGTTTAATAGCTTTAGGCACATTGTTTAAATCATTATATTTTTCATAATATGGTGCTAGAAAATATAAATGTAATTTATTTGATAAGTGTTCTCTGAAACTATCTTTTAACTTCTTATTAGTATTTAATTGACTTATGACTTCGTGTTCATCAATTAAACTAATTTCTACTTTACATGATTCATGATCTTGTAAGTATTTAGAAATATATCCACTAGTTCTTCTCACAACCGGTCCACCTAATCCGGTTTCAGTAAACATCAATGCTCCTGATTCACTGTATTTAACTTTATTATCTCAATAGACTTTAACAAATACATTGTCAACTGCTTGTCCCTTAAGAAGATTACAATCTAAATCACTCACATCAAAACCTACTCCAATAGGATATAAGTCTTTGATGTGATGTCCTAATTTTTTAGCTAATAAATATCCTGAACCATTAGATCCAGTTTTAGGAAATGATTTACCACCAGTAGCAATAATTAAATTTTCAGTCATAAACTCATTAGTTTTGGTTTTGACATAGTATTGTGTATTAGATTTAACTATACTTACTACTTCATCATTTAATTGAAATTGGATATTTTTATTAGTATTCAGATAATTGATTAGCTTATCTCTAAATACTTCATTAGCATCTAGTAAATGAATTCTATGAGGTGATTTTTCATGGTATTTGATTTTGATTTTATCTAGGAAACACATGATGCCATTACTGTTATATTTATCAATAGCTGGATAGATAAACTTATTAGCATCAATCAAGTTATTAATAAATGTTTTAGTATCTGATGTATTAGTGATATTTGATTTACCTTTACCAGTCATCATAAACTTTTTTAACACAGCTTTATTCTTATCAATGACTAAAGTTTTAAAGTTATTGTGTTCACTACAACAAGCAAACATCCCGCTCACTCCACCACCAATAATTATGACATCAAACTTTTCCATAATAAATTAACAATATAAAGATTATCTATGATAATTAATAGAAATTAAAAGAAATTATTATTTCTTAGTAATGTAGTCTAGAAAGTTATTAATTGCATTTTCTAAAATATCATATACTTCTTGAAAGTTATCTGTGTATCAAGGATCAGGTACTTCACTATAGTTAATAGTACAATAATCACATATCTTGATAATCTTTTGATTTGTGCCGAATATATTAATAATATTTCTATAGTTAGAATTATCCATAACAATGACATAGGTTGATTGGCTAAACAAGTCTTTAGTAATTCTTTTTGAGACAAAACCTTGGCAAGGAATATTTAATGAGGTTAATAGTTTTTTGGTGCCAACATGCATATCTTCTCCATCGTGATATCCACTTGTACCTGAACTAGTAACTATGATGTTTTTAAGTTGTCTCTCTTGTACTATTTTTTTACAAATAAATTCTGCCATTGGTGAACGACAAATATTACCTAAACATACAAAATTCAATAAGGTTTTTAGTTCCATAATATTATTTTAATTTATTTTATATAATGATATTAGTAAATTATGAATAACAAAGTCAAAACTAATTATCATGCTCATACCTTTTATTGTAGACATGCAAGTAATACACCTGAATCGTTAATTACTCTTGCAATTGCTAATAACTACACTAAATTTGGAATTAGTGAACATATGCCTTTACCCAATAACAAGTCTAGAAACCCAACCCAAAGTGAATTAAAAGAACTAATCAATGAAATTAAAGATTTAAAAGAAAAATATAAAAATCAAATTGATATTTATTTTGGACTTGAATGCGAATACTATTGAGATGGATTAGAAGATTTAGTAAAAGGCTATTATCAAAACTCTGATATTGATTACTTAATCTTTGGCAATCACTTTAATGGATCTTGTATTGAAAAGAACTTCTTCTGAAGTACTGCAAAAGACAAACAACAAGCAGTTAATGATTATTTGGCTATAGCTGAACACGCTTTAAAGAGCGGAATGTTTAGTGCTTTCAACCACCCTGATATTATTATTAGAGATTTAGGGGAATGAAATGAAAATGCCATCAATCTAACTCAAGGTGTGATTAATTTAGCAATCAAATATGATACCCCAATTGAATTCAACCTTAATGGGTTATTCATTAGATATGATATTAATAAAATTCGAGCTCACTATGGAATTAATACCATTAGTGATTGAGAAAATATTAGTGAAGAAAAGATCACAGACGTTATTAATGAAAAATATTTAAATGACCCTAAAAGAAATTTAATGTATCCACACTGACAGTTCTGACAAATGGTTAAAAGCACTAAGGCAAAGGTGAATATTGGAGTTGACACTCACCAAGCAGAGCTTATGGATGAACACATTAGACAATTAGCCTTGCACCTAATTAATGAATGAGGATTAAGTGATAATCTAGTTCATGATTTAAAACTAAAACATAATAAATAATAAAAAAATCACTTTCTACCTTAATGGTTTTTAGTATTTTTCTTGTTTGTATTTTAGTGAAATTGTATGTTCTACTATACTAAATTTATAAGATTTTATTGACAATAGAACAATGTGGATTGGCAAAAATATCAATATAATTTCAGCCTATATTGCACAAAATCCATTTTATGTGATAATGTAGACATGAAAGACAACAAAGTAAACCGACAAAACAAATCACTATGAGCTCTTTCCTTGCCCTTCTTATTTTTGGTGCTTGCAAATAATATAGTACCTATCATTAATACTCTTGCCCTAGCTTTAGTCCCTAATAATGGAGTGATATATTCAGAATCAGTGGGTGTAGCTAATACCATTTATTCTATCTTCTCTGTTTTAGTTTCTTTTGCCATTGGTGGAGTAGGTATAGTTGTAGGCCAATGTATTGGGAGGAAGGAAACACCTGCCAAAATGCATGAAGCCATTTATACTTGTCTAACAATTGCAATCGTGATGGCAATAACCATTTTTAGTATTGCTGAAGTATTTAGTCCTTTTATTCTTTTAGGATTTTTAAAAAAAGGTACTGAGCAATATAAAAATGCTGTTATCTATATTGAAACCATGTATATTTTTATTCTCTTTGCTGCAATAAGATGTGCTATGTTTCAAACCATGAGCAATTATGGTTATGTTAAGTATACAATTACCTTTAATCTGATTTCCATCTTTTTGGATACTGTCTTAACATTTGCCTTTGTACTAGGTACAAATATTGGCATTATTGGTTCAGCACTAGGATCTATTATTGCTTGTTTCATTTCCTTTATCCTTGCTCTAATATACTTCAATAAACTAATTACAAGAATTAAGTTCCGCGAACTTAGAATTAATAAAGAATTTGCTAAAAAATTATTAATGATTAGCATACCAATAGGTGGTGAAAGGTTGAGCTATAACTTTGCCATGTTCTTAGTAGGATTGTTAGTAGCGCAAATTGGAAATAAATTTGCTGATAGTTTTATTATTGTTGAAGGTCTAAGTAGAATTAACTTATTAAACCTTTCTTATACTATTGTCCAAACCTTCAGCAATGTTATCACCATCACTTCCATAGCCTTTAGTCAAGGAGCTGCTATTATCTGTTCTTGAAAGATGGGGGCAAAAGATTATGACTCAGCTAAAGCAATTATTAGAAAGGCATTTTTAGTATCAATCATATCAGATGTGATTCTTGCTATCATCTTATTCTTGTTGAGAGATTATGTTTTACAATTCTTCCAACTAACTAATCCAGTAGTATCAACTTATATTGATCAAATTAGAACTATTACCTTCATTCCATTCTTATTATTAATATTTTTACAAATCGGAAGGACAATAAATATTATTTATATCACTGGACCAATGTCTTATGGTAACTTGGTGGCCAATGTAATATTCTCAGTCATTAACACTTGAATAGTTGTCCTAGGGATAGGATCAATTATGTACTGACAATCATCTAATGTAGCTGACAATATATTGTACGGAATCAATGGTATCTACATTATGATGACTTTAGATGAAACTATAAGAGCAATCTTTAACTTCAGTTGATGAAAGAGTTGTAAATGACGTTATAAGCACACATGATATCTAGTTAAAGACATTACTGGAAAAAGATATATAAAAAGAAAATATTAGTTGATAAACATAACCCAAGAACTAGAAAAACAAATCACTAAACGTGAATTGTATTTTAATAGCTTCAATTGTACCTTTCCATCAAAGCTTCAATCAAAAATTATCAATACCAATATATGTATGGTTTGGCAATTAAAACATAAATTAATTATTGTATAATCAATTAATACATTAATTGAGGTACATTATGTCTAAGGTTAATTTTCATGCACATACAATTTATTGTCACCACTCAACTAATCAACCAAGAGAATTAATAGAACTAGCAATTCAAAAGGGCTATAAGCAATTTGGCATTAGTGAGCACATTGAATTATTTCAATTCACTAGTGCTAGACCAAGTGTAGATGAATGTCACCAGCTATTTCAAGAATTAAAATTATTAAAAGAAGAATATAAAGCTCAAATTGAAATCTTTATAGGGTTAGAATCAGAATGCCACCCTGAAGCTATGACCTTAATTAAACAATGATATGATCACCCTGATGTTGATTTCATTATCTATGGGAATCATATTTATGATGTAATAGATGGTAAATTTAAATTTTTAGCTGATTACTGCGATGATGCCGTAATTGATAAACAAATTGCTTGTGCTGAGTTAGCAGCTACTTCAGGAATGTTTAGTTATTTCTGCCATCCTGATCGTTATTTGAAATTTTATGGTAGATGAGATGATGAAGCACAAAGATTAGCAGATACCTTTATTGATTTAGCTATTAAATATAATATGCCCTTAGAAATTAATGTTAGTGGTTATAGAACCAAACTCAAGAATAAAGATCCACTACAATATCCTTGTGATGCTTTTTGAGATAGAGTTAGTCAAAGTAATGCACCAGTTATTATTGGACTAGATACACATGATTTAGATTTATTAAATGATGTTTATTACAATGAGATATGTAATTATGTTAAACAACATAATTTAGAAAAGAACCTAGTGCACAGTTTAAAACTTAAAAACAAAGTAGTGCAATGATAAGTTATTAGTATTTTATTAACAATGCTTGTCAAGGTTCAAGTTTATTGTTGTTTAGTTTATCATAGTTATTCATAAGAATTTGCTTTGGGCTAAATTTGTAATCCACCTTTTTAGAACTTCAGTTAGCTATAACTGCAATTTTTTGTTTTCCTAATATTCTTTCATAGTGGAAAACATTTTTATTGTTGCCATTTACTAGTTTGAATTTACCATTCATAATGATTTTGTCTAGTTTATCAGCATCACCCTTTCTTAAACTAATCATTTTCTTATATCAGTAGAAAAGAGAGTTGGAATCTTTTAAAGCATTTTCAACATTGATTTTATTGTAGTTTTTATTTACTTTTAATCATGGTTTGTGGTTACTAAAACCAGCATAGTTGGTGTTATCTCATTGCATAGGAGTTCTAGCATTGTCACGATTCATTCTATCCACATATTTTAAATGTTGTTCTTTAGTGTATTTTTTATTCTTCTTGGATCAGTCTTTATACATTTGGAAGATTTCAACATCATCATGTTCATCTAAGCTATCAAACTTACAATTAGTCATACCTATTTCTTCGCCTTGATAAATAAAAGGAGTTCCTTGTAACATATGCAAAGTTAAACCAATACATTTTCCAGATTGTTCACGGTAGTTTTCATCACCATAACAAGAGATTAGTCTAGGTAGGTCGTGGTTGTTTAAGAATAATGCAATTCAACCTTCACCATAAATGCCATTTTGTCATTTGCTTAGAATCTTTTTGAATTTAACTAAATCTAATTTGTCTGGGTTTCATTTGCCTTCTTTGTTTCAATTAGAGGTAATGTGTTCAAATCCAAAGATCATTGACATTTCATCACGTTTAGGACAGGTATATAGTTTGGCTTTATCAATTGATGAGTCTCATGATTCACCTACAGTCAACAAATCATGATCCTTTCATTTAGATTGGTGTTTTCATTCATAGATATATTGGTGTAGTCTATCTACATCAATATTCTTATTAGCTTTTAATAATTTAGGATCAAGATTTTTAGCAATATCATCAATCACATCAAATCTTACTCCAGCTACACCTTTCTTAATTCAGAAGTTAATAATCTTTCTAAATTCTTTTCTTACTTGTGGATTAGTTCAATTTAAATCCATTTGGTTGGGAGCAAAAGTATGTAAGACATATTTATCGTTTACTTTAGTTCATGCATCCCCACCAAAAACTGATTGTTTTTCTTTAATTGGTGCATCTAGGAAATAATAATAGTCTTGATATTTTTTCTTACCTTGTAATGCTTTTTGGTATCAAATGTGTTGATCTGAGGTGTGGTTAGGAACAATATCAATAACAATCTTAATACTATGTTGTTTTGCTATTTTAATTAATCGTTTAAAATCCTTCATGTTACCAAACATTGGATTAATCTTGGTATAGTCTTGTACATCATATCCATTATCCACCATTGGACTTAAAAAGAATGGAGTGATTCAGATAGCATCAATGCCTAATTCTTTTAAATAAGGGATTTTTTGACTAATCCCATTTAAATCTCCAATACCATCTCCATTAGTATCCAAAAATGATTTTGGATAAATTTGGTAAACAACACTATTTTTTCATCAATTCATAATTTTTATCTCCTTTTGATTACAAATAATATTTTAAATGATAA
>RCNI01001219.1_pt1 | contig 14306 bp, 7 predicted proteins | sample 2041151 | NCBI WGS metagenome assembly RCNI01 (sample SAMN09708214, study PRJNA481090) | feces metagenome | isolation source: feces | place: Antarctica: Albino Rookery | reverse complement strand
TTCACATAAAGCAAAAAGACAAGCCCAATTTTGTAAAATTGATGTAAGTTGTTGTATTTGTGCCGAATATAGAGATATTCTCATTTTTTGCCGGACAGCAATAATTAATTATGAAAAAAAGAATTTATATAATAAAAAAAGTTCCGATAAATAAAACTTTATCGGAACTTTTAATGCTAAATAAAGGTTTAATTATTTAGTCAATTCTTTTTCAAGAGCATCATATTCAGCCTTATTCAATTTCCAGTAAATGTTTAATAGATATTGTCCCCACAACTGTCTATTATCCGGCTTCAATTCTTTAGCTTTTTCATAAAAAGGTTTAGCCTTTTCATACAATTCCTTAATTTTGCTTTCATTTGAAGCATATTTAGGATCATCCATCTGTAAGGTTGAATTTTCTTCAACGATTAGCTGAGCTGGGAAGAAATAGCAATCACCTATTTTGGAATACGATTCAGCTACAAATTCGCCATTTTTTCCTATGATGTTATTGAATGTTTCAATAGCAGATTCATAATCTTTCTTTTCATATTGTAGTACACCTTTTACATATAAGAAATATGCTGATTCGTTTTTAGCCAACACCTGATTAATTTCAGCTAAACCTTCATCGATTTTGCCTTTTTGGATATAATAATCCATCAAGTTACCAATAAAGTATTCTTGTGAAGGGAATTTTTCAGTACCCTCTTTAATTGTAGCCAACCATTGTACAGAATCAGTTTTTTCACCTTTTCCATATGCTTCAGCCAAACACATTAAAGCTCTATAACCTTCATCTTTGTGTTTTTTACCTACATTACCATATTTTACTACAGCCTCTTTATTTTCCAACGAGTTAGCAGCCAAAGCAGCATAACAAGCAATCAATGGAGTTAGTGTATCATTCTTAACAGTTTCTTCATCTGTAAATACCGGATGCTCTACAGCGTCTACATATAGACCAAAGAACTTCAAAGCCTTGTTATAATCACCGCCATTATAAGCATCAGAACCACCATTAGTCAAATTAGGACGAACTCCAGCCAAGGTTTTACCCAATTTCTTTCTCAATTTAGCTTTTTTCAACTCACCGCTTGCTACTTTAGCTTGTTCTACTTCATCACATTTCATGTAATATTCAAACATTTTAACTAAACTGCTATACAATTTTGCAGTGTCTGCTTTACCTCCAGGAAGATACAGTTTCATGTTTTCTTCATCATAGATAGCTTTTTGAAAATCTCCAGCTAATTTCCAAGTTTCAGGATCATTGGCTGTTGTTGGATCTGTTAAAGCAGGTTCAATAATTTGTGCAGCTTTGACCGGGTCACTTTTGGAAGATTTTGCTTCCTTAACTACACTCTGTTGTGCAGATACTGTACAAGCAGCAAATAGTAAAGCGGTAGAAAATAATACCTTTTTCATAATTAATTAAAAATTTAGTAATACAATATTCAATTTAGTTTTTGGAATTTTCATTCTCATCACCTTCTGTTTCTGTCATAGGAAGTATTGTAACTTCTTCAGGTTTAACATTGCTCATTACATCGCTCTCCAGCTCCGCATCTTCTACGTCTTCTTCAGGTTCAGAAGTAACCTTACAAACAGAACCGATTTGGTCATTTCGTTTTTCAAGGTCAATGAGTCGAACACCTTGAGTTGCACGTCCCATAATTCTTACGTCAGCTACTTTCAATCGGATTGTAATGCCTGATTTATTGATAATCATAAGGTCATTTTCATCGGTCACTGATTTAATCGCTACTAAATTGCCGGTCTTTTCAGTGATGCTTAATGTTTTTACACCCTTACCTCCTCGGTTCGTTTTACGATAATCTTCAATATCTGAACGTTTACCATATCCGTTTTCAGAAACCACCATAATAGTTTCTTTTTGAGAATCTTTGATGCAAATCATTCCGATTACCTCATCATTTCCATCTGTATCAAGAGTAATACCACGAACCCCCGTAGCAGTACGTCCCATTTCACGAACAGCTGTTTCATGGAATCGGATTGCACGTCCATTACGATTTGCAATTACAATTTCATTATTGCCATTGGTCATACGTACTTCAATCACTTTATCATCTTCGCGTATTGTAATTGCATTTACACCATTTTGCCTTGGACGAGAATATTGCTCTAAAAGAGTCTTCTTGATAACTCCATTCTTTGTACAGAATAATACATAATGACTATTGATGAACTTCGTATCATTTAAATTCTTCACACGTAAATATGCAGTGACCACATCATCAGAGTCAATATTCAGCAAATTCTGAATAGCACGTCCTTTAGAAGTTTTATTACCTTCAGGTATTTCGTATACTTTTAGCCAGTAACATTTGCCTTTTTGAGTAAAGAACATCATCGTATTATGCATTGTAGCAGGATAAATATGCTCGATAAAGTCTTCATCACGAGTTTCACTACCTTTCGAGCCAACTCCTCCTCTATTCTGTGCATGGAATTCAGACAATGGAGTACGTTTGATGTATCCCATATGAGAAATAGTAATAACCATTTCATCATCTGCATAGAAATCTTCTGGATTAAATTCCTCAGAAGCATATACAATTTCAGAGCGACGTTTATCCCCGTATTTCTCCTTTACTTCAATCAATTCATCTTTAATGACTTTCTTACAAAGTTCGTCATTAGTTAGAATCTCTTCAAGGTACGCTATCTGCTTCATCAGTTCTTCATATTCAGCATGAAGTTGATCCTGTAACAATCCAGTGAGTTGTCTCAAGCGCATTTCTACGATAGCTCTAGCCTGTATTTCGCTCAACGCAAATCGAGTGCACAGATTAGTTATAGCCTCATTAGGAGTCTTGGCTGCACGAATTATACGGATTACTTCATCGATATTATCCGATGCTATGATTAAACCCTCTAAAATATGAGCACGTTCTTTTGCTTTGCGCAACTCAAACTGAGTGCGGCGAATAACCACCTCATGGCGATGTTCAACAAACAGACGGATAAGCTCCTTTAAATTAAGCAGCTTTGGACGACCATGCACCAAAGCGATATTATTTACTCCAAAAGAAGTCTGCAATGCAGTCATCTTGAAAAGTTTATTTAATACCACACTGGCATTAGCATCACGCTTCACATCTATAACGATGCGCATACCTTCTCGGTCAGACTCATCGTTTACGTAAGAAATACCTTCTATTTTTTTATCACTGACTAGAGAAGCTATATTCTCAATCAGTTCTTTCTTATTAACATTATAAGGAATTTCATTGACAATAATCTTATCATGAGTAGGATGACTTTCTATTTCAGTCTTTGCTCTCATCACCACACGTCCACGTCCGGTTTCATATGCATCTTTTACCCCACTGATACCATATATATATCCGCCAGTAGGAAAATCCGGAGCTTTAATATATTGCATCAATCCGTCTACATCGATTTCATTATTATCAATATATGCTATACATGCATCAATCACTTCAGAAAGGTTATGTGTTGGCATATTAGTTGCCATACCCACTGCGATACCAGAGGCTCCATTTACCAAAAGATTTGGGATACGAGTTGGCATCACTGTTGGCTCTTTCAAAGTATCATCAAAGTTATTGGTAAAATCCACAGTTTCTTTATAAAGGTCCTGCATCATTTCCTCTCCTATCTTCTTGAGTCGAGCTTCAGTATATCGCATTGCGGCCGGACTGTCACCATCTACAGAACCGAAGTTTCCCTGTCCGTCTACCAACGGATAGCGCATAGCCCAATCCTGAGCCATACGAACCAATGCTCCATAAACCGACGAGTCACCATGAGGATGGTATTTACCTAAAACTTCACCTACTATTCTGGCAGCTTTTTTATATGGCTTATCAGAAGTGTTGCCCAGTTCCATCATTCCATATAATATACGACGATGTACTGGCTTAAAGCCATCTCTTACATCTGGAAGAGCACGAGCCACAATTACCGACATAGAATAGTCGATGTATGACTTTTGCATTTCTTCTTCGATGTTAATTTTTATAATTCTGTCTTGTTCTTGCATGTAAACAAACTATTTATTGTTATATCTTGCTGATTCACTAAAAACCATGCTAAAGTACTACTTTTTGTTGAATTGACCAACTAATTAATCAAGTTTTAGCCTCTCTAGCTCTTTCCCTGCTTTCTTTTCGTTAGAATTAGGTTCTATATATTTTATAGCCTACTCGTTTGGCATAGATTTTGCAGACATTGGTTATAGATAAATCCTCCAGCTCTTTAGTGAAGAAAAAATAATAGTAAATATGAACAAACCATTTTCACAACGATATTCTGATGTGATACAATATAGTAAAGAGGAAGCCGATCAGTTGGGTAATGAAGCTATAACTCCGGAGCATTTGCTGCTAGGAATCTTGTGCAAAGGCGATGGAGGTGCTATACAGGTATTGAAAAGTCTGCATGTTGATGTCAATATGCTGAAGCAAAAGTTGGAACAGACGTTAAAGAAGCAAACATCCGACCTTCAAGTACCATTCAACCAATTAGAATTCGACCTTCTCTCCTCTCGTATTATCAAAGCGAGCCTCTTGGAAGCTAAATTATTGGAAGCTACCCAAACAGGTACAGAGCATTTATTATTGGCAATTATGAAAGAAAGACAATGTATAGCTTTTAAAGAATTAGATGCAATGGAAGTAACTTACGCTAAAATTAAAAAGAAACTGACCACATTGCAAGAAAAGCCTTGCGCTGGTTTTGAATTGGAAAAAGACGATGATGATGAAGAAGAACTTTTCAATCGTTCCGATATCAACAATCGTCCTCAAAATTCAAGTGCTGCCCATAACGCTTCTTCTACCAAAGAAAATTCATTTTTAGACTCTATGAGTACAGATATCACTCGTGCAGCAAAAGAAATGAAATTAGACCCTGTAGTAGGACGGGAGAAAGAAATAGAACGTATTGCACAGATACTCAGCCGAAGAAAGAAGAACAATCCGATTCTTATAGGAGAACCTGGTGTTGGCAAATCGGCTATCATAGAAGGGCTGGCTTTGCGTATTAATGAGAAAAAAGTACCCCGCCCCTTACTCAACAAACGGATTGTGGCATTGGATATGATTTCTCTAGTAGCAGGAACCAAGTATCGTGGAGAGTTTGAGGAGCGAATCCGTAAGATATTGGACGAATTAAAAAAAAATCCAGACATTATTTTATTTATTGATGAAATTCATACCATTGTAGGTGCTGGAGCAACATCAGACTCAATGGATGCTGCCAACATGCTTAAACCCGCTCTAGCAAGAGGTACTATTCAGTGTATAGGAGCCACTACTATTGACGAATACCGGAAACATATTGAAAAAGACGGTGCTCTGGAACGGCGTTTCCAAAAGGTCTTGGTAGAGTCTACATCTGCTGAAGAAACATTACAAATATTGCGTAATATAAAAAACAAATATGAAGGGTATCATTGGGTAAATTATACAGAAGATGCCTTGCTCGCATGTGTCAATTTGGCAGATAGATACATTACGGACCGGAACTTCCCGGATAAGGCTATTGATGTCTTAGATGAAGCAGGTTCCCGAGTACACCTTATTAATATACCTGTTCCAAAAGAAATTGAAGAACAGGAGGCGAAATTGCAGGAGGTACGTAAAGACAAAGCTTCAGCGGTACGGCTTCAAGACTTCGAATTGGCAGCAAGCTTCCGCGATAAGGAACGTCGCCTTGCAGATGAATTAATCGTAATGCAGCGTCAATGGGAAGACAAAATGAAGGAACATCGAGCTACAGTTGATGAAGCCCAGATAGCCGATGTCGTTTCTATGATGTCAGGGGTTCCTGTGCAGCGTATTGCTCAAACAGAAACTGTACGTTTGAGAAATCTTCCTGTCCAACTTAAAGCTAAAGTGATAGCGCAAGACAAAGCTATTGAAACGGTAGTAAAAGCTATTCGGCGTAGTCGGATTGGACTAAGAAATCCCAACAAACCTATTGGCACATTTCTTTTCCTTGGCCCTACTGGGGTCGGAAAAACACACTTGGCAAAAGAATTAGCCAAGCTGTTGTTTGGATCTGCCGATGCATTGGTACGTATTGATATGAGTGAGTATATGGAGAAATTCAATGTGTCACGTCTTGTTGGTGCGCCTCCTGGGTATGTAGGTTATGAAGAAGGTGGACAATTAACAGAGAAGGTACGCCATAAACCCTACTCAATTGTTCTTTTGGATGAGATAGAAAAAGCGCATCACGATGTTTACAATTTATTGCTGCAGGTAATGGATGAAGGACGTTTAACTGACAGTTATGGCAGAACTGTAGATTTCAGAAATACAATCTTGATAATGACTTCAAATATTGGCTCTCGTCAATTAAAAGAATTTAATAGAGGTATTGGTTTTACAGCACAAACTTCAGTACATGAAAAAGAATTCTCACAGTCTATCCTGACCAAAGCATTGAATAAATCTTTCGCTCCAGAATTCATCAATCGCTTGGATGAGATTGTAATGTTTGACCAACTTGATATTCTTGCTTTACGTCATATTATTGATATTGAACTGCAGACACTTTATCCTCGCATAGAGAGCCTTGGATATAAGTTGCTTATTACAGACTGCGCAAAAGATTTTATAGCCAATAAAGGATATGATGTGGAATATGGGGCTCGCCCGTTGAGACGTGCCATCCAAACATATATAGAAGATGAATTGGCTGAAGTTATCTTGATGGAAAAATATATGCCAGGAGATACAATTATAGCAAAAACATCTCCCGAGGAAGATAAGATTATCATGGAAATAAAAAAAGGCGATTGATAAGATATCGTCATCTTGGCTTTTTAGGACACGACAAAATGTCAGGTGGAAACATCTGGCATTTTTTTTGTATCAGTCTTGTCGATTATTTTATCTAGAAATTATCAAGCGATATTTCAACAATAAAAGGCAAAACAGAATTAATTTATAAATACTTAAAGATATGCAAAAAGGTAATATTGGGGTTACTACAGAAAATATTTTCCCCATCATCAAAAAGTTCTTGTATAGTGATCATGAAATATTCTTACGTGAATTGGTTTCAAATGCAGTCGATGCAACTCAGAAGTTGAAGACTTACGCTTCAAAGGGCGAATTTAGTGGTGAGATGGGTGACCTTACCGTACGCGTGAAAATAGAAAACGATACAATCGTAATTTCCGACCGTGGTATTGGTCTTACCGCAGAAGAAATTGATAAATACATTAATCAGATAGCCTTCTCTGGAGCAAATGATTTCCTTGAAAAATATAAAGATGATGCCAATGCCATTATTGGTCACTTTGGTTTAGGTTTTTATTCGGCTTTCATGGTCGCAAAGCAAGTAGATATTATTACTAAATCATATAAGGACGGAGCACAAGCCGTAAAATGGAGCTGCGATGGTAGTCCGGTGTTTACTTTGGAAAATACTGAAAAGGCAGATCGTGGTACCGATATCGTATTGCACATAGATGATGATTGCAAGGAATTTTTGGAAGAAAGTCGTATTCAGGGGTTAATGAATAAGTATTGCCGTTTCTTGTCGGTACCTGTTGCTTTCGGGAAAAAGAAAGAATGGAAAGATGGCAAGCAGGTGGAAACTGAAGAGGATAATGTAATCAATAACACTTGCCCTATATGGACTAAAAAACCTAGCGAACTGAAAGATGAAGATTATAAAAACTTCTATCGCGAATTATATCCGATGTCTGATGAACCTTTGTTTTGGATTCATTTGAATGTGGATTATCCGTTTAATTTGACAGGTGTTCTGTATTTCCCTAAAATCAAGAGTAATCTTGATTTGCAGAAGAACAAGATTCAGTTGTATTGCAATCAAGTATATGTAACAGATTCAGTAGAAGGTATTGTTCCAGATTTCTTGACTTTGCTGCATGGCGTAATTGATTCTCCTGATATTCCATTAAATGTATCTCGTTCTTACTTACAAAGTGATTCTAATGTAAAGAAAATTTCTACTTACATTACCAAGAAAGTAGCAGACAGACTCCAGTCAATCTTTAAAAATGACCGTAAGGAATTTGAAAACAAGTGGGATGATCTGAAGATTTTCATCAATTATGGAATGTTGACTCAGGAAGATTTCTATGAAAAGGTTTCTAAGTTTGCATTGTTGAAAGATACTGACAATAATTATTACACTCAGGAAGAATACCAGACTTTAATTAAAGATAATCAAACTGATAAAGAAGGTAATCTGATATACTTATATGCTAACCAACTTGATGAACAATATACTTATATTGATGCAGCAAAGAGTAAAGGATATAATGTATTGCTGATGGATGGACAGTTGGATGTTCCTATGGTCAATATGTTGGAGCAGAAACTAGAAAAATCTCGTTTCACCCGCGTAGATAGCGATGTAATAGACCGCTTGATTGTTAAAGACGAAAATAAGGGTGAAGAACTACCTAAAGACAAGACGGAAATTTTATCGGCTATGTTCAAGAGCCAATTGCCTAAGCTACAGAAAACAGAATTCCATGTGGAAGTACAACCTATGGGTGAAAATTTTTCTCCTGTTGTTATTACTCAATCTGAATATATGCGCCGTATGAAAGAAATGGCTAACATTCAGCCTGGAATGAGTTTCTATGGTGAAATGCCTGATATGTTTAACTTGGTTCTTAATAGTGATCATCGCCTGGTAAGACAAATTTTGGAAGAGGCTGAGTCCGCTTGTGCAGAGAAATTAGTTCCTGTAGAATCAGAACTTGCTTTACTTAACCTTGATAAAAGTCAGTTAGACAAGGCTAATGAAGGAAAGAAACCAGAAGATATTGCAACAGCAGATAAGGATAAATTGCAAGAATTGGATAAGAAGATTCAAGCACAGCATGACTTGAAGAACGAAATTATCGGAACCTATGCTGCTGGACACAATAAATTGCATCAATTGATTGACTTGGCTTTACTGCAAAACAACATGCTGAAAGGTGAAGCGTTGACTAACTTCGTTAAGCGTAGTATAGAATTGATTTAATAGAAGATATCTGTCTAATTTAAAAGCCTTGACTTCATATCGGAATATCGATAGAAGCCAAGGCTTTTTTTATGATTTTCAAGTCAATTCATCTAGTCAAAGATTTCAATGACATATCCCCATGGAATATTTCTGAAGGAGATAAATGTTGCATCCAGTCTCTATCCTTAAATCTGCTTGTAAAACCAACACAATCGCAACGGCCATACCATGGTTCTATACATACAAACGGAGCATTGGGGGAAGGAGGAGACCATAGTCCTACAAAAGTCATTTTTTAAATGGATTTCTGTAAAGGACTGAGCAAGGTCACTTCATTTACTTGTGCATCTCCAATATTAAAGCATCCCTGTTAAATGAAACTCTTTGACATCGCATTGAATACTTGCAAAGTTCAGTTCCTGAAACTGACACTTGAATACATAATTCAGAGTTAGAAAATTTTTCCATAATCTAATTAGCTATTATGCAGAATAAAATTACAGAGCCTTAGGCAAGGTAATTTTAAACAAATCATTAGGACGATGTTCTTGTAAGATAACATTTACCATTTTGCGTACTTGCTCCGGATGCTCTCCAGCTACGTTGTGATCTTCATGAATGTCTTTGCTCAAGTTATACAGAAATGGAACTCCTCGTTTCACAACCATCTTCCAGTCGCCCATGCGCAATCCTATTTGATTGGTTTCATGAAACTCCCAATAAAGGAATTCGTGTTTTTTCTGGTTGTCATTTTCGCCCAGTAAAGTCGGTGCAAAAGAGATGCCGTCAAAACAGTCATTGTCTAGTTTCTTGTTGATGTACTTGCGTGGAAACTTTTTGTCGCCAATCAGTTCACAGAAGGTAGGCATAATATCATAAAAAGCCAGTTGATGGTCATTTACACTTCCCGCTTCAATTTTGCCTGGCCATTTTACTATAAATGGAATTCGGATACCTCCCTCGTAGCACTGTCTTTTCAAACCTCTAAGTTTTCCGTCTCTTCCAAAAAAATTAGGGTCTGCCCCTCCTTCTTCATGAGGACCGTTATCGCTGCTGAAAATTACGATAGTATTCTTTTCCAATCCCTTATCTTTCAGTTTCTGCATGATTTCTCCCACATACGCATCCAGACGAGTTATCATACCTGCAAATTCGGCATGAGTATGTACAGCTTCATTATATCTGCTGCCTTCATCGCCTCCCCAGGTCTTGTCATGAAAGAATTTCTTTTTATAAAAATTCAAAATAGAATCATTAGGTTGCACTAATTCTGCATGAGGTAGTGTATAAGTGAAAAATCCATAGAAAGGTTGGTCTTCAGTTTGCTTGTCCAACCATTTTAGAGCTTCTTGATGAATCAAGTCGGCAGAATATTGCGTACGCTTTTTATAGTCGGCTCCATACATTGGATGCTGAATGTTTTCATCAAGCACCACTCTCACTGTTGCCGTATCACCAGCCGATTTACTATAGCGATTCAGATAATTGGGATAATAAAGGTGAGCTTGAAACTGACAGATATATCCAAAGTATTCATCTACCCCACGTTTGTCTGGAGTTGATACCGAGCCTTCATATCCTCCGGCCCATTTACCAAACATGCCAGTAGCATATCCGTTTTTCTTCATGATTTCCGGCAGGATGATATGTTCAGGGTCATACGGCTCTTGTCCGCTTACAGTAAAATCCGTATTATTGCCATATTTCATGGTAGGGACATTGCGCCAGTATTCTTTATTCCCCCTTACGTGGCCGTGCCCGGAATGTTGCCCTGTCATGATGCTGGCTCTGGAAGGAGCACTTACAGGACTGCCGGCATAGGCTTGAGTAAACATCATCCCATCTTCAGCCATTTGGTCGATATGGGGCGTTTGGATGTATTTCTGTCCATAGCAGGCAAGGTCGCCATATCCCATATCGTCGCATAAGATAAAGATGATGTTGGGTTTTTCATGAGTGGCAGCAATTGCAGCAAACGAGGCACAACAAGCAGCTCCCAATGTCAAAAATCGGTTGTTCTTTTTCATTTATTAAATTATTAGTTGTTATTGTCTTAAAATAATTGCAGTAAAGGTAATGTTTTTTTTATTCAGAAACTATAGTTCTTTACTAAAGAAGGGGATTTTTCGTAAACATTAAAAAGATTCCTCTTCATTGAATATAAAAATGGGCTGCAATTCTCCCAAAACAGGAAATTGCAGCCCATTGAATTTGTTTCTGATTCTTTTAAGTGTATGTTGCCGACAGAAACGTACATTCGCATTTCCGTCACGATTCACTATGACAACTTTTCTCAAATAGAACCAACATCCAACTTACTGTGATTCTTATATCATACAATTATAGTAATGGTGATTCTACAGGTACGTGCTCTTATTTAGCCTGCAATTCTTTTCATTGCTTTTCCTTTGACTTCAATCCCTGCAAGTTAACATGACTGTTACCTTTTGTCTTACAGTCGAGCACATCTGTTTCTCCTTTTAGAGTAAACTGGCTTCCCGCTCCGGCCGACACCTGCAGATATTTAGCCTTTACGTTCATCGTTCCTTTGGAACCGGCTGTCAATGATATACTGAGTGAATCTACTGATAATGGCTTGTCTACCTTCAGTTCAGAATAAAGCATACTTATCTTACGGACATCGTTGGTATAGATACGTATCACATCTTTCGGCATTGGTCCATTGGTATCCTTAAGTGTGAACGATAGTGTTCCATCCTTCAGCTCTTGTATTCCTAGTTCCGGATTTTCCACTTCTACGCGGAATGTATCCGACGGAATCAATACGACCTTGTATCCGGCAAAATAAAAGTTTCTTACCGGCTCCTTAGCCTGGCTCAACAAACAAAAGCCAAGGCCTGCTAATAATAAAGTTATCTTCTTCATACTACTATGTATTTTAATTGTCATTTACTTTCAAAATGCTGTTCATCCGGCCTGTATTCTGCAACCGTTTATTGCTTTGGAAAATAGAACGTCCCCAGTTGATGTTATATGTCAGGCTGACATACAACATATTCTGGTTGTTGCGGATCAATACATTCCTGTCGGAGGCAATGGCCTGATTCAATTGTTCTGTTCGGTATTTGGATCCCTCTGCGAATGGAAACAGAACTCCCATCCCGACATTCAAGTTCTTCCATTTATAGCTTGCATTGATACTGCTGTTATTTTCAGATGTTATGACATACTGACCTGATAGCGATTTCATCGGTTTTTTCCAGGAGCCATTGATTTGAAACCCTTTGTGTGTCATCGCCAGGTAAACACCATAATAGAAATTGTTCAAGGTATGTTCGTAAGCCTCACCCTTCGATTTATAATAGTTCCATCCGCCAAACACCTGAAACATAAACAGTTTCAGCACATCCGTCATCTGTACAATCAGCTGTGCACCATAGTTTACATCATAGTCTTGGTTGTTTTCCTGACAGACAAAGCGTTTCCTTTCGGGTGAGTAAAAAATATCTTGCTGGATGGGGTGAAAACTGTGGTCGGCCACCAGCGTCAGCACAGAGGCAAACTTCTTGTTATCCCACACCGATAAATTGATTTGATTGCGCAATGTGTTATAAGGAGTCAGCGAATGGTTTCCACGCATAATGGAGAGGGAATCGATTTCCTGTATCACTTCTGAAAGGCTACTTAGCGAGGGGAACAACGGACGAAAATTGATTGAATACTGCAAATTCCAATACTTTTGCTGGTAGGATAAAGACAAGGATGAAGTATTGCGCCAATAATTCACCGACTCGTATCCCTGTCGCTGTTGCTGAAACCGCAAACCTGTACCGACCGTGTAAGCGACCTTACCCATACAACCTTGGAGCTGGACATACGGATAGGCTTTGTAATTTTTCAGATTCACTTGCTCGTCTGTCCCGTAAATATTGCTCGCATACTGGTATGTAGCACGCAAACCAGCCGAAAGGTTTACCTTCTTGCCTTCCCGCCAATAATATACCTCGCCAATCAGTGATTTCTGATTGCCATCTGTCGTGTTGTTTACCTCCGACAAAATCTGTCCATCCAGACGGTCTGTCAAAGTACACTCATAATCTGTATTTCCCAGCGTACCAACCAAATTCACTTCTACCCCCTGATTGTTCTTCATCTTGCGACTGTAAGTAAAATCAAGCAACGGGATATAGCTGGAGAAAGAAGAATGGATATCCCGCTGCCCTGTGAACTGCTGTCCCTGAAACATCTGCTGACGATTCCTGTTGTAGTTCGAACTAATTTGGTTATCCAATCGAACATTCACCATATCTTTCTCATTTTTATAAAGGTAACCGACGGCGATGTGATGATCCGTATATCCGAAAGGAGCAAACTCTCCCCGCTTGTCACGCATCAGCGTTGAACCATCTGGAAACGAATAAGTTTCCAGATCATCCGTCCGGCGTTTGGAATAGTCACGGTAGTTCACATTATAATCAATCGAGAACTGAGATTTCTTATAATTAGTCCGGAAGTTGAGGTTCCCGTTCACGAAACCAGTAGTAAACGCGCTAGTGCTTCCCACAGACAGCGAAGTACCCATTTGCGGCTCTTTCAAAATGAAATCAAGCACTCCGGAATTAGAGTCTAATTCACGCATGGAGGGTAACTGGCTGTAATCCACACGTGCAATTTGCTGCGGTTTCAAAGTCTTCACTTCCTGTAGACTGGCCTTCACCCCGTTGATCCGGTAAATCACTCCGGAAACCCCAGAAATTGAAATCGATTCCTGTACGGGGTCGACAAACAGCCGTGGGAGCATCATGCTTTTCAATAGATTGAGGCTGGAAGTAGCCGCTTCCACCTGCTTCACACTCGGATAAGCCATAATCTTCCCAGTTTTATGTACCATGCCTTGCGCTATCACCTCGACACCTCCCAGCCTGACCGTATCGAGTGCTAACGATATGATTCCCAATTCCAAGTTCTTCCGCTCACTGTTCTGTATCAATGCGACATTCTTTTCATACCCCACATACGATATCTCCAACCAGAAATTATCCATTTTCACTTCCGATTCAAAACGTCCTTTCTCGTCCGTAGTGAACCCAGTGACATACATCGAATCTTCTGTAAGCACGCGCAACGTGGCACCAGCAAGTGGTCGGTTTTCGTCTGTCGAATATACGCGTCCTTTTATTTCTTGCGCAGATAACACTCCAATTTCAAGTAAAAAAGAAGTGCATATTAGTATGTTTTTTTTCATACGTACATATTTAAGTGTCACACTTGTATTGTAGGATAGTTTTATACCTTAATTCCGCAACACTTTTTATAAGATAAATTTAAAGCACTGAGTGATAGTATATTACCCAGTGCTTTGCCATGTCAGA
>RCNI01001218.1_pt1 | contig 14307 bp, 13 predicted proteins | sample 2041151 | NCBI WGS metagenome assembly RCNI01 (sample SAMN09708214, study PRJNA481090) | feces metagenome | isolation source: feces | place: Antarctica: Albino Rookery | reverse complement strand
TAAATATTATCAATAAAACATAATTAGATAATTTTTATCTTTAATTATATAATAAAAAATTATGATATAACAATAATATAACTTATAAAATTAGGTTTTAATACAAACTAATCATTAATGTTAATTATATCCATTATTTCTACAAAATTATATTGATTAATATTTTTTTTAATCCTATATTAAAGTTGCAAAATGAATGATTGGAGGTAAAATTATGGAAAAAACAAATAATGTTTTAGAATCATTAAATAAAAATTCTATTTCAAGACGTTCTTTCCTGAAAGGAGTTGCTGCTGCCAGTGCAATAGGTGCGGTAGCAGGTTGTGCTAAAGATGAAGGTGCAGAAATTATATATGGTGGCGGGGGTTCAAATATTACTCCACCTATTGATGATGCTTTAAAAGAAGAAGTGTATGTTGGTGCTTCTCCTCACAACTGTGGCGGTGGTGCATGTGCTATTGTTGCCCATATTAATGCAGGAAGGGTAGTAAGATTTACAACAGATACAAGACCTGGTTATGATATGATTGAGAATAAAGGGGTTTATGATTCTCAAAGAAGGGGATGTGTTAGATGTCGTTCAAAAAAACAATGGCTTTACCGTCCTGATAGATTATTATATCCATTGAAACAGACTAAAGAACGTGGTGATATTACAGGTTTTAAACGTATTTCATGGGCACAGGCTGCTAGAGAAATTGCTGAAGAAATGATTCGTATAAAAAATACATACGGCCCTGAATCTTTCCATAGATTTTACTCCACAGGTGATGGTGCAGATTATCCTAGAGCAAGACAGTTTTCTGCTAACCTGTTATATGGATTAGGCGGGGAATATATGTATCATGATGATTATTCTTTCCCTAGCTGGTATACTGCAGGATATTTTACATGGGGCAGTTCATATCCTGGTGCAAATTCAGCACCAGATTTGCAAAACAGCAAAATGATTGTATTATGGAGTGCGAATCCGTCTGAAATGATAGGAAGTTGTAATGCATCATGGTATTTAACTCAGGCTAGAGATATGGGGATTCCTGTAGTTGCAGTTGATCAGCAGATTTCAAAAACAGCTTCTATGATTGCAACAGGTGTAGATAATGTTCCACCTGTTATTACTCCTGTTGGAGGAACAGATGGTGCTTTAATAGCTGCTATGATACACCATTTAGTTAGCAAACATATTGAAGTGAATAGTGGTAATATATGGACAAAATCAAAATATTTAGACCCTGCAAATATATCAAAATATATGCACGGAATTTTTGAAAATAAACCTAGTAATGTATTATATTCTTATAAATCTACTACTACTGAAGAAAACTACCCTATTGCAGAAGGTGGTTCATATTCTGCTTATATTTTTGGTAAATCAGATAAACTTGTTAAAGCAGGATTAAATAAAAAAGTATCAATTTATCCTGATGAAATAGGTTATAGCACATCAAATGAAAAATCTGAGTGGTATAATGGTGCAGGAAAAACAAAAATTGCTTTAGACCCATTACATGGTAAAAAAACAAAATGTTATGGCCAGATTGAAAAAACTCCTGAATGGGCAGAAAAAATTACAGGAGTTAAAGCTGATGTAATTAGAGCATTTGCTGAAAAATTAGCTTTAGTTTCATACGAAAATAACTGGGGTGGTGTATCATTACTTCACTTTGGTGGTTTTCAAAGAAATACTGAAGGTGAACAAGGAATACGTTCATTAATGGTATTAGCAGGTATTCTTGGTTGTTTTGGTAAAAACGGTGCATCTTTTGGTTCTCCATCATCTTCGGCTTCTAAAAATGCAAGTGTGTTACCTTCTTTTAAACCACATACTACACCTTGGAGTGATAGTAATTTAAAAACTAATATTAAAAAAGGGACAAATTTAAAAAATATTACTGCAGGGATACCAAATATTAAAGCAAGATTTGATGATAATAAATTAACAGATGTCTGCTCTAATAAAGAAAAAGCAAACTGTTCATTTCCTGTTTTTATGTGGCAGGATGCTATTGAAAAAGGTGCAACAGGTAAATCAAGATGGGGAGTGCCTGATGTTGCGTGTGGACCTGCAATAAAATTAATCTTTAATTTTGGTGGTAATTGTGTTGTTAATCAGGCAGGTGATTATAATTTAACAACTCAAATTTTAAAACTTCCAAATAAACAAAATGTTTCAGCAACAAGAGATTTTCCTAACAGAAAATATCAGCTTGAGTTACTTGTAACAACTGATTACTTTATGACATCTTCTGCTTTATTTTCAGATTATGTTTTACCTGCGGCTATGGCTTTTGAGAAAAACTTCTATAAAAATGTGGCAGATGCAGTTCATTTTTCACCACAAGTTGTTAAAGCACCAGGTGAAGTATTATCAGATTATGAAATAACTTGGAGAATTCATGACTTTTTAGGCGGTGCATTCCAAGGCGGTTTAACTAGTGCTTCCAACGAAGTCCGTGATGAATATCTTTTATTAAAATCTATATATAATCCACCTGCTGCAGGAGAAAATGCAGGCATGTCATTTGAAGAATTTGTATCAAAAGGTGTTGTAACTTCTGGCAGAGAGCAACCAAACCCTATATCTATTTCATGGAAAGCCTTTAGAGATGACCCTGGAAAAACAGATGGAGATAAAGCTAACTGCTTAAATACCCCTACAGGGAAAATAGAAGCATATTCACAAGGGTTATGTGAATACTATGAAGCAAGGGGATTTAATAATGATGACCCTGCAATAAAACTTGCAGCTGGTGGAAGCATTAAAACTAAAGGAACACCTGCACATACTAACGGTATGTTTGTATATCCTGTTCCTATGTATATTCCACTTGTAGAAGGTATTCATGCCTGTGATAAAGACAGCAGTGAAAAAGCAGAATTTAAACATCCAGATGTGTTAGGAACAAATCAATCAGGTTATACTTTCCGTTTACATAACTGGCATATGCAGTATCGTTCACACTCTACATTAAACTCTAATGCTTATCTTAATGAGTGCTACAAAAAAGATAAAAACGGTAATGCTGCATTTTATGACATATATAGAGGTCAAAATAAAGTATATGGTAAAGACGGTGCAGTATGTGATGCAAATGTATATGAACCTGTATTTGTAAGCCCAAAAACAGCAAAAGAAATTAATTTACCTGCAAAAGGTGCTAGAGTAATTATTTATAATGACCGTGGTGCAATATATGCTTATGCACAAATTTCTAAACTTATACATGATAATGAAATAATGATAGGTCAAGGTGCGTGGGCTTCTGTAACAAAAGAACAATTTACTACTCCTGTAACTAAAGTTACACACAACATTGATACAGGTGGTTGTTCTAATACATTAATGAGCATCAGGCCATCAAGGATATGTCAAGGTATGACATTATCTAACGACTGTAAAGTTGGCATTAAAGTGAAATAGGGGGATAAGAATATGCAATACGGATTTTATATAGACCAAACTCGCTGTATCGGATGTCATGCATGTGTTGTTACATGTAAAGATAGAAATGATATATTACCGGGGCCAGTTGCTTTAAGAAAACTTCATACAGAAGAACAAGGAGTATTTCCTGATTCTAATGTTATAAATACTACTTTTAGCTGTAACCATTGTGCAGAACCTGCATGTATTCCTGCATGCCCGTTTAATGCAATATATAAAGAAGATAAATTTGGTGCAGTTATAATTGATAGAAATAAATGTCAAGGTGCAGGTTCATGTATTACTGCATGCCCATATCATGCAATAGATAGAGCAGATACAGGTCCTAACGAAAACCCAAAATATCAACAGGAACCATTACAAGGTATATACTGGCAGGTGGAACACCCTGCAAATAAATGTGATATGTGTTTACCACTTGTAAAAAATGGTGAACAGCCAACTTGTGTGGCTACATGCCCGCAAAGAGCTTTAGAATGGGGTCCATTAGATATGTTAAAAGCAGCCCATCCGGATGCAGTAAACCATATTAATAATACTAAGATTTTTGCAGACCCATCTAAAACTAATCCATCAATTATATTTAAGCTAAAAAAACGTTTAGCTAAATAAAATACTAATTACTTACCTGCTTATAAATGGGCAGGTAAGTAACTTTTGGAGTAAGTTATGCAGAAAGAAGAATTATTACAGATATTAAAAGGCAGAGAAGTGATTTATGCGGTATTATCAGATTTATTTCTTAATATTCCTGTAGCTGATAATATAGATTTATTATCAAGTCTTATGCCTTCTTTAGAAGAAATGTGTGATGATGATAACAGCAGCATAAAATTAAAAAACGGAATATCTGCCTTATCATCATTTATATCTGGATATAAAAATGCAGAGAATAAGGAATCTATTATAGATAACTTAACCACAAGTTACACACGTTTATATTGTTTAGGTAACGGCGCTGCTGTATCTGAATCTGTATATGTATCTCCAGACCACTTGATAAATCAGGATACTGAAGTGGAAAAACTTTATAAAAGCTGTAATTTTGATATGCATAGTCAGTCTAACGAGCCACTTGACCATATATCATATGAACTTATGTTTATGTCATATTTAAGTAAAGGGTTGGGTATGCAGTATGAAAAATCTAATGATCAACAGTCATTAGCTTTACTAAAACTACAGCACAGTTTTTTAAAAGAACATATTATTAACTGGATTGAAGACTTTAGTAATGCAACAAAAAGATTTCCTGAATCAGAATCATTTTACGGCCCCCTTTGTGATATTGTAGAGGGTTTTGTAATTGAAGATGATAAATTTTTATCAAGTATAGCCATATGAAAAAGATTAAGGAGTATTGCCTATGAAACGGGTAATCTTAACAATAACAGTCTTAGCTGCAATACTTGTATCAGCCCCTGTATACGCATACGTTGGGGATGCCTATGTTACACCTGACAGCTGGAGCCGTCATGTTAATGCAAACGGTATAAAAGCCAGCACGAAAGGTATAGATTTAGGCGATTCAGGTATACTTAAAGCAGGTTTAACCACACGTGCCACATTACGATATTCAGAAGACAGTGATTATTCTATATATCAATATGCACGGGTGTGTTTAAGTGATGCTAAACTAGGCAGCGGGACAGTAAACGTAAACATTAATATGCGGGGTGCATACGACAGTAGTCCTGTAATAGGAGACGGTATGTATCATCAGTTTTATGACGGCTTATATGTATCTCGCAAATACGACGAATATTCTCGCCTTACAGGTAACTATGACGGCAATTTTAGAATATATCAGGCAGCAGTTGAGTTTAATAAAGTAGTGCCTTATTTAGATATAACAGGTGGTAGAATATACTTAAACACTCTTGATATGAATAAAATAGATGGTGGTAATATTCGTGTAGATGCTACAGATTATTTTAAACTTGATTTATACGGCGGGTTACCTGTTAGTTATTACAGCAACCTGCATACATCTGTGGCAGGGTTAAAATTTGAAGTGCCTGTATCTATCAGTGGCACAAAAATCCAGGGTGAATACAGCTATTATATTCATGAAGACGGCGGCGATTTTAACACCCATGTCGCAAAAGGGCGGATAGATCAAAGCTTAAATTTTCCTGAAATTATTAATGCAGCCATCTATTTAGAAGGTGCCATAATAGGCAAAGCAATGCTTTATGAAGCAGGATTTGATGCAAATATAGATAAAAGCAGAACAGGTATATCTGCCTATATTACAGGGCAGTATGATAAAAATAGAGGTGATATTAACCCTTATGTATCACTTTATGAAAATATGTTAAGCGGGTCAAGTGAATACGTTATGGGCGGTATTATGATAACTCAGGGTATAACCGACTATGTATTATTAGGTTTAGGCTGGGAAAGCAGATACAACTTTAGTGAAGCCTATGGGGATAGAGATTATCAAAGAGTATTTGGTAATGTAGATTTAATAGGTTTAATTCATAAAAACAACTATTTAAGCCTTATAGTAGACTATTACGATGTTCAGTCATACCGTCGCCAAAACAGCAGTTCAAAAGTTATGGGCGGTTTTCGTATGACACAGGTATTTTTTGATGGTCTTGAAGCATGGATGGGTGTAAATGTGCAGAACTATCAGTATAAATCAAGCCCTATAAAAACATATCCACAATACGGGGAACCAAGTTTAGCTATAAGCAGTCGTGATGAAAATACAACTATGGCATATATAGGCGGGATGTATCGTCCTGTTGACTGGTGTGTTCTTCAGCTTGATTATACTTTTGAATATGCAGATTTATTTAAAAGCGAAGATTTGCAGCCCGATGTTCATACAATAAGCCTTTGGGCAAACTTTATCTGGTAGAGCAGGGGGTAACATAATGAAAAGCGAATTAATAATAATAGCAGCTGTAATATTAGGTTTAACAGGTATAAGCTATGCAGTAGACAGCACAAAACCTGCCAATCATAACAGCACATGGATACAGCATCACGGCAAATCTGCAAAAGCTAATTTGTCAGAATGTTTAATGTGCCACGAAGAACGCAGCGAATGTATATCCTGCCATGAAGATACAGCACCACGCAGCCATACATCTACATTTGTGAATAAAACTCACGGTATGGAATCAAGGTGGAATAGAGCAAACTGTCAGGTATGTCATAAACAGGATTTCTGTGAATCCTGCCATGAAACAGCATATCCGTCAAGCCATGCAAGGACAAATTTTGGTTCTGGTTCTGGTAACGGTTCTCACTGTGGAACAACATGTGTATTACCTACAGCATCATGGCAAAATACCCCTTCTAAAAACTGCACCATATGCCACCAGACAAGACCTGTAACAAAACAAGGTGTATTACACCCTATGCGGTAATAATAAAAAACCCATAACGTTTTATGCGTTATGGGTTATTTTTATAAATTTATTTATTATTTTATTTTAATGATTTTGCAAAATTTTCTAAGGTATCACCTGAAAGCCTGTGGGTAGTCCATTCTGTCATTTTTTCTGCCCCTATACTTTCATAAAAATCTAAAGCAGGTTTATTCCAGTTAAGACAAGTCCATTCCATTCTACCGCAGTTACGTTCTTTTGCTGTGCGTGCAGCAAAGGCAAGTAAAAGTTTACCATACCCTTTACCCCGTTTTTCTTTCATAACAAATAAATCTTCCACATAAATACCAGCACGCCCTACAAATGTGGAATAGTTATGAAAAAATATAATAAATCCAACCGGGTTTTTATCTTCTTCCCCTATATATGTTTCAGCTGTTTTCTTTTCAAAAAGCCACTCTTTTATCATTGCAGGGCTGTTTACTACTTCATCAAGCATTTTTTCGTATTCTGCAATACCTGTTATAAGTTTATATATAGTATCTATATCTGTAATTTCTGCCTGTCGTATTCTAAAATTATCTTTTTCAAATACAATATTCATATTATTTACCCATTAATTCTAAAGCCCGTATCATAGTAGGGTGGCCTGTAGGAAATCTGTCTGCTCTATCTTTTCCAAAATCTATTAATCTTTTATCCGGCTGCATTCCTAAGCTACTGCCATATTTTACTATTAAATATAAGTAAAGTGCAATAGGGTTAGGTTTATCATCATCAAAAGTATCTTTCATTCTATAAAGTATATCAAGATGTGGGATTCCATCTTTTACAAATGTTGTTTCTATTTCTTTAACAATATTTTTTGCAGTAACTAAAAAATCATCTTCGTTAGTTATTTCATAAAATTTTAGTGTAGTTTCAAGATAATATACATGGTCTGAAAGCACTCTGTGTTTAATAATAAATTCATCAAAAGATATGTTATCTTCGCCTGCTTTCATTTTCATATATTTATTAATATTTTCTTCTTCTGCATATATTCCCCTGTATACTTTAGAAGATAATACAAGTAAATGACGCAGTTTATGATATAAAGCTAAAGCCTGATTAAAATTATATTCTTCGTTTGTAACTTCATATAAATGTAGTAGGGTGGTGCAGAACATAAAGTTGGTGCCTGCTATTGCTTTATTATCAGCTTCCGGGTGGGTTTTGAGAGAAGATATACGTTCTGCTATTTTTTTAATAGATATATCAAGGGCGGCAGCTTTAATATATTCATTATGTTTTAAATATAATACGCCATTATCTATACCTGCATCTAGTGGAAAAGATTTTAATTCTTTTTCACTTAGTGCAGTAAAATCTCTATCTGTTACTTTATAGTAATAACCTTCTTCATATTCCCCATTTGCATTTTGAGAATCAGCATCAAGGCTGTCTAAAAACCCGTAATCTGTAGCTAAATCGTTATAAAGCACAAAATCAACTGCTTTTTGTGCCGTCCATAAATAAAGTTTATTGCCTGTTTTTTCATACATCCTTAATAAAAATACTGGAATCTGTGCGTTATCAGAAAGCATTTTTTCAAAGTGGGGCGTATGCCATGTTCTATCAACTGTATATCTGAAAAAACCACCAAAAAGATGATCACATATTCCCATAGTGCATAATTTATCAGCCGTATTTTTTAAAAACTCTCCATATTCTTCTTCATTAAAATGGTCAAGCAGATAGTGCATAGATGCAGTATATGGAAATTTTGCACCTTCTCTAAACCCAAAATATACAGGGTCAAATATTTTCATATACTCTTTTTTCCTGTATTCTAAAACTTTATCATCAGGCACAAGGGAAGGTTTTACTTCGTTAAATGATGTTTTAAACTCTTTTGTAGTATTTAAAACTTTTTCTATTTCGCTGTATTTATTAATATAAACATTATATATATTATCTAAAATATCTTTAAATGCAGGCCTTCCATGGCTTTTTTCTTTTGGGAAATAAGTGCCTGCATAAAAAGGGTCTTTATCAGGAGTTAAAAATACAGAAAGTGGCCAGCCGCCGTTTTCCCCTGTTGTTTGTATATAAAACTGGTATTCTTTATCAATATCAGGATATTCGTCTTTATCCATTTTTATAGGAATAAATTTTTCGTTTAATATTTTAGCCGTTTCTTCATTTTCAAATGATTCTTTTTCCATAACTCTGCACCAGTGGCATGATGAATAACCTATGCTTAAAAATACAGGCCTGTTTAATTCCTTAGCCATTACAAAAGCATCTTCGCCCCAGCTCTGCCACCATACAGGGTTATTTGAATGACGTGCTAAATAAAGTGATTTTTCTTTTTTTAAATTATTTTCCATTGCTGTTATTCATCACCATAAAGTGCTTTATTCCGCCTGTTAAGAAAGAAAAGTGCAGCAATAAGCAGTATTACAGCAGGTATGAAAGATAATGCCCAGTTTTTAGTAATACCTGCTATTAAGTAGCCTGTGAAAGCTGCCGTAGCTACTAATACAGCATAAGGAATTTGGGATGAGGCATGGTCAATAGTGTTACATCCTGCACCGGTTGCTGAAAGTATAGTAGTATCTGAAATAGGTGAGCAGTGGTCGCCAAAAACAGAACCTGCAAGAGTGGCAGCAATATTAATAACTAAAAATTCAGGTGCTACATGGTTAGATACTTCTATCATAATAGGTATAAGTATACCAAATGTGCCCCAGGATGTGCCTATAGAAAAGGCTAAAAGACCTGCAACAATAAATATAATGGCAGGTATAAGCACAACCGGCATATTAGAAGTTTTTACAATAGTGCTTACATAATCTCCTGTGGAAAGTGCCCCGCATACCCCTTTAATAGTCCATGCAAATACAAGTATTAAACATGCAACCACCATTGCTTTTACCCCTAGTTCAATACCATCCATAAACTCTTTTAATGATAAAAGTTTACGTGGAACAAATAAAAATAAAGCTACAATAACAGCACCAAAACCACCTAAAACAAGAGATTTAGTAGGCACAGTATCTCCAAAGGCTTGAAATATAGTTTTTTGCCCTTCAAAGTAGCCGCCTGTATAAAGCATTGCTAATACAGAGAATATAATTAAAGAAACAATAGGAATAAGCAGATCGTATACTTTTCCTTTTTCAGAAACTTCTTTATTAGTAAAATCTTCTACATGAAGTTTATTAACTTTAACTTCCTGATTATGTTCCATATTTCTTGCTTTTCTTTCAAATTTTGCCATAGAACCAAAATCTAAATTCCAAACAGAAAGCAGTAACACCATTAATATTGTTAATAAGGCATAAAAGTTAAATGGTATAGTGCTTAAAAATAAACCCATTCTATCAGAATCTTCTGGGAAAAGAGTGATAACTGATGCTGCCCAGCTGGAAACAGGTGCTATAATACACACAGGTGCAGCCATTGCGTCAATAAGATATGCTAATTTTTCCCTTGATATTTTATGCTGGTCTGTAATAGGACGCATAACAGTGCCTACTGTTAAACAGTTAAAATAGTCATCAATAAAAATAACAACCCCTAAAATAGAAGTGGCAAGTTTAGCACCAAGCGGCGATTTAACTTTTTTAGATGCCCATTCGCCATAAGCTCTTGCACCACCTGCTAAAGTAACAACAGCAACAAGTGCACCTAATACACTTAAAAAGATTATCATCATTACATCAAACCCGTTTTCCATAATAACGAAAATATATTCAAATGATAATATTATTTTACGAATAAATGATGGTTCTGCAGCCCCTGCTGCAACAGGTGCATTAAATACATATATTAATGTGCCTGAAAAAATACCTATAAGCAGTGAAAAAATAACCTGTCTAGTTTTTAGTGCTAAAGCAATAGCAATAATAGGTGGTAAAATTGATAAAAATCCAACGTTAATAGCTTCCACTAGAATCTCCTAAAATCAAAATATCATAGGATATTATTATATTCTACATAATAATTCAACAATAATTTTATATTACTTGTAAATTTTTTATTATTTTGGTAATGTTATTATTATAATTTTGGTAAAAAGGTGTAAATATGGCAAAAGAAATAGAACTGCAGATAAGATTTAATGACCTTGACGGTTACGGCCACGTTAATAATTCTGTATATTTAAGCTACCTTGAAATAGGTAGAACTAACGGCTATTCTGAAATATTCAGCCAAAGTATTGAAAAAAATATGTGGTATATTCTAACAAGTGCTGAAATAAAATATAAAAAGTTCTTAAAATTAGAAGATAAAGCATACGTAAAAGTATGGGTATCTTCTGCAAAAGGTGCTTTATTTACGTTTGACTATATAATTTATGATAAAAAAGGGACAGTATTTGCAGAAGCAAAAACAACCCACACAGTTTACGACCCTGTAAAATCAAGGCCTGTGCGTGTTCCTAAAGTGATTATAGATGAAATAGAAAACATATAAATATTTATAAAAATATAATACAGGGCTGATTAATATATAAGCTGAATTATAAAATGTTACTTATATTTACCACGAAAAAGAGAAAATGACATTAACCCTGCAATAATATAGCCTGCTGTAGTAAAAACAGGCAGGTTAAAAAGAACAGGCTGTATATCCACTAAAGCAATTAAGCTGGCACCTATAATTATGGCTACAATAATCATACCTATAATTATTTTTTTCAGCATCCTGTCAATGAAAGCCTGTGCCGTTTCAGAGATTTGTAGTTCAGAATTAATTTTTGTCTGCCCTTTAGCAAACATTCTTAAAATATCAACTGTAAACCCAGGAATAAGGGACATTTTTTCCATACTGCCGTCTATTCCCATAAGCACACGCTGTGCTTTACGTGTAAATTCATCAAGTGGTTTTTTATTTCTTCTAATATGGCTTGCTGTTATATCTATCATATTCAGGTTAGGGCATAAAAAGGCAAGCACACCTTCTAAAGTCATAAGCCCCCTTGCAAGCATAGATATATTTGCAGGCATCTGGATTTGATGTAAATTAAGTATGTCTAAAAGTTCTGATACAATCGCTGCAAGGCTTAACTCTCCAAACTCCATTGTAGTATATTTGCTTATAAATAAATCAATATCAGCATAAAGCCTGACATGATCAATATTTTTAGCAGGGTTGCCTATAGTTAAGGCAATATCTTTAATTTTACTTACATCCTGCCTTGCTATTGAAAATACTAAATCAGAAATAAGTTTTTTATCACGTGGGTTAAGCCTGCCTATCATACCAAGATCTATCCAGACAATCTGCCCGTCTCTAATTTTAATATTACCAGGGTGTGGGTCGGCATGGAAAAAACCGTTATCAATTACCTGAGTAATATAGTCATCAGCCAGCTTATGTGCGATTTCTTCTTTATTATAGCCACCTTTTTCAAGGGCTTCTTCATCATCAATAAAAAAGCCCCCAATATTTTCCATAACAAGTATTTTTTCAGAGCTAAGGTCTGCATACACTTTAGGGCAGGTGGCATATAATATATTTTCGTGGTTATTATAAAAAGTAACTGCGTTTTCTGCTTCTTTTACAAAATCCATTTCTTCTTGTGCAGTTTTCCAAAGTTCATCAACTATATTGCTGAAATCTACAATAGCATCTTTACGTATTTTTTGCAGCATTTTAGCAGCACGGTGCATAAGTTTAATATCCTGCTCCATACGTTGATAAATATCTCTGCGTTGTATTTTCAATACAACTGATTCCCCTGTTTCTTTCAGTTTAGCAGAGTGGACTTGTGCAATAGATGCAGAACCTAATGATTCATAATTAAAATCATCAAACAAATCCGTCATATTTTTACCATAAGTTTCTTCTATAATAAACAGCAAGTCTTCTTTATCCATAGGCGGCACTTCCGTCCTAAGTTTTTCTAGTTCCTGCAGATATTCATGGGGTATAACTTCTGTCTGCATAGACATAATTTGACCTATTTTTATATATGTAGGGCCAAGTTCTTCTAAAATAAGCCTTACTTTTTCAGGGGAGATACCTGCAAAAATCTTATATTTTTTTAATATGGATAATATTTCACGAAGCCTTGTTCGCTCATTATATTTTTTACTCATTGTAATTTAGCTTTACGTTCCTTTTCTATTTCTTTAATTTTTTCTTTTAATACTTTAATATCATCATCAGATAATTCTTTCATTTCTTTTACCTGCTGTATAATTTCAGTATTAAGTTCTTTTTCTATTTCAACCATTTCTTTTTTAATATTATGTTTTAATTCTTCGTTTAAAGCTTTGCCTTGTTCTAAAGTTAAGGCACCTTTTTCCATAAGCTCGTCAACAATTTTTGATGCTTTTTCAGATGTTTTTGCAATAGCACCTATTCCAAATAGAAAAATTTTTTTTAAATCTTCGTTTAAATCGCTCATTATAGCCTCCTTACTGACCTGTAATTTGTATATGTGCAGACCTGCTTCTAGGCCCATCATATTCCATAAAATAAATACTCTGCCACCTGCCTAAAACTATTTTACCCTCTTCTATAATTACCGTAATACTTGCAGAAGTTAATGTGGATAAAGCATGGGCTTGAGAATTACCTTCAAAATGTTTATAGTTATCTTTTTCTAATATTAATTTATTAAAAATATTTTTTAAATCATATAAAACATCAGGGTCAGCATTTTCATTGATTGATACCCCTGCAGTGGTGTGTGGTATAAAAATCACTGCTGTGCCGCTTTTTATATGGGATTTATCAATACAGCTTTGCACTTGATTAGTAATATTTATTATATCAAATCTGCTGTTAGTTTTAATGTTAATAGTATCCATTTTTTTTTACACTCTGTCTTTATATGATATTAAAATTACAGCTTTATGTCAATAAATAAAAAAATGTAACCTTTTTAATTAATGAACGTCATAAAATATAACTACATGAATATGGAGACTATTATGGTAATTGAATTACAAAATGAAACAACAGGGGATGTTAAAAATATAAAGTATGGAGTTAATTATTTTATTATGTTTACTGCCCCTTTATTTGGTGTAACACTTTTTAAAAACAAGTTTAAAAAATCGGCTGTTATTATGCTTATTGCAGATATTTTACTTTTAGCAACTGTTATTTTTGGAGCAGTATTTTTTGATATATTTGCAGATTTTTACCAAAACGGGTATAATAATAACATTAATACCGCATCACCTTTAATGCAGCTTTATTATATGCTGGATTTAGATTATGGTGATGTTTTAGAATTTATAATGACATCATTTTTGCTATTTTTTGTATTTATTTCTATTTTTGCAGTTTATATTGGAATAAGCACGTCAAAATGGCAGGCAGGTGATTTACTTCTTGACGGTTATAAAATAGTATCAAAAAACGAAAGAATAGACGCTATGCTGAAAAAAGGGTGGGGTGCTTTAAACAGTGATTTTATAAATAAATAAATATTTCTAAGATTATATAAACAAAAAGAGGGATGAAAATATCCCCCTTTATTAATAATTCCTAAAAATATTTATTATATAA
>RCNI01002228.1_pt1 | contig 14325 bp, 12 predicted proteins | sample 2041151 | NCBI WGS metagenome assembly RCNI01 (sample SAMN09708214, study PRJNA481090) | feces metagenome | isolation source: feces | place: Antarctica: Albino Rookery | reverse complement strand
GCATTTAAGCACGTTCAACCGAGTATGCTGCACGCAGCTCGCCATCTGTAGACACAGTGCCGATGGAAACACGATCGCCTACATTCAGGATTGCACACAGATTTGCATCGGAAATGCTAATCATGTAGTAGTAATCGGTATCGTTGAGCTTAATGAAATATCTGGTGTTGCCGTCCAGAACCGCAGTACGAATATCGGTGATGGTACCGATTACGGTGCTGACTTCGTTGGCGTCCACATGGATATTGTTTTCCTGCAGCAGCTGGATGTAGTTGCGTTCGCAAGCTGCCACAGAGTTGCCTGTTGCAACGATGTTGTACTGCTGAACGTTTACCATAGCGTACTGCTTAACCAGCTGGCTGTCGTCCTTCAGTGCCATAAAGTAAGTGGGCTGACCGGATACATTCAGCAGCAGAGGGAAGGTAGACATATAGCCAAACTGCTGTACCGCACCCTGAGCGGAGACCATTGCGGAGTGTTCCGTTGCACCGGCAACCGGATAGAACTTGGATTCCTTCGTACGCAGGTTTACCAGAACGAAGCCAACGTTGGATTCGTCGCCGCTTGCGGAAGTAATGCCGCTGTACATCCAAACGTCGTCGTCAATGGCAATGTAGTTATACCCTCTGGTGGTTACGGTAACCTGTCTCTGACCAAAGATGGAGTTCAGGAAGCCATTGTGGTACATACCGTGGAAATTGTACTGATTATCCATGAGTATGGGGCTGTACACACGGTCGACCCAAGTGGGTACATCGGCTACATCGTAATAAGTGCTTTCGCCGGTAACTGCGTCCGTCAGCACAGCGCCGACTACATCTTCACCGCCGAACAGACCAATGGTCTTGGTCACAACGGAAGCAACCCAGTAGGGGTGACCGCTTTCGTCGATTTCAAAGTTGATGCCGCCAAACATCTTGGTGGGGAACTGGAAACGCAGGTGACGTGCAATATCACGGAAGAAGTATTCCGAGGGAGAGTAACGAATACCCTGTTCCAGACGCTGAACCGTAACTTCCTGGGTCGTCATATCAATGACGATGTATGCAGGAATACCGCTGCGAACATTGTTGAGCCACTTGAACACGTCACCATAGTTCAGGAAAGTTACACGAACAGGACGGTCACTGTAGTTAATCTGAGTTGTGGAATCGTCTACTTCGAACTGGCTGACCAAGTCACTCAGTTCGCCCAGCTTACGGTCTGCCAGAGCCTGCGCAGAAGCAGAGTCCAGCATAGGAATCTGGGTGTAAGAAATTTCTGCAATATCTTCGGTAAAGCTGCCTGTTTCAGGGGTCAGCAGCTTGCTGTATGCACCTGCACGGAAAATGGGCAGGCTGGTCACTGCGCCGATAGCGAATACCACCAGCATAACAGCCAAAACTACCATAGGCACCTTCATGCTCAGCACTGCAGGCTTCTTTGCATGGTGGCTGCTCTTCTTTCCGATTACATTGCCATCTTCGTCCACATCCAAAAAGTCTTCGGGTGTGTTTTCGTCGTCAAACAACTTTTTAAAGTCAATGGAGCGAGAAAACATGCTGTATAGTGCGCTCCAAATAATAATCAGCGCAGCAACAAAAATAAATGCATCGGGGTTATGGATGTTCAGGGCCGGCAGTGCCACATAAAAATAGGCAAAGCCCAGAACAAACGTGACAATCGTAGCAACTAGAGCGCCACGAATCGGTTTGCGCTCAATTTTCATCAAGTATTCCTCCTAATAACTGTATAAATTTATATTACCACAATCACGAAGAATTGCGTAAAAAAAATTATGAGCATACTGTAAACATTTGGACGGAAAACATTTAAAAAGATTTCCGTTGCGCAGTTTTCCCTTTCGGAGTACAATGAGTTTAATTATCATGTAAAGAGAGTATCCATATGGCAAAACAAGACCATTCTTTTACCATCAATCCAATTGCATACATTAAAACCGACCTGCCCACAAAATTCGGCTGTCCGAGACAGAGCGGTCTGGTTTCCACCCTGGAATCGAAGATTATCTTTGAGCCCACATACCGTGACCCCGTAGCCTTCAGAGGCTTGGAGGGATACACCCATCTGTGGCTGATTTGGGGCTTTTCCGAAAATAAACGCAATACTTGGGCATCTACCGTAAAGCCCCCAAGACTTGGCGGCAATAAGCGTATGGGTGTTTTCGCTACCCGTTCCCCCTACCGTCCCAACGGCTTGGGGCTGAGCAGTGTGAAGCTGGAACGCATTGAGATGGACGAAAAATTTGGGCCTGTTCTGGTAGTCACCGGTGCAGACCTGATGAACGACACCCCCATATACGATGTAAAGCCCTACCTGCCCTATACCGACTGTCATACCGATGCAAAAGGCGGATTTGCTGATGCGTTCGTGGATTATGCTCTGGATGTCGTATTTCCTGAGCAGTGGCTGAATATGATTCCTGAGGACAAGCGTGAAGGACTGTTCAGCATTCTGGCGCAAGACCCCAGACCGTCCTACATCGATGACCCTGAGCGTGTATATGGGTTTAATTTTTTGGAATTTGATGTCCGATTCAAAGTAAACGGCAATGTGATTACCGTCTGCGAAATCGAACGTTTGAAATAAGAACAAACAAAGAAACTACGGTAAAGGAGGCTAACATGGGCGAAAAATCCTCATTTTCCCCTGAGCGGCTGCATTATCTTGGGTTGCTGGCTAAGCAGTATCCCAATATTCAGGCAGCCGGCTCTGAAATCATCAACCTGCAGGCAATTATGAACCTGCCAAAAGGTACGGAACACTTTATCTCTGACATTCACGGAGAGCACGAAGCGTTCCAGCACATTCTGACTTCCTGTTCGGGCGAAGTACGGCGCAAACTGGACGAGTTATTCGGCACAACCATGACCAGACGAGACCTCTCCGAACTGGCTACGCTAATTTACTACCCCGAAGAAAAGCTGGCCATGATTGCCGAAGCCGGTGCGGTGGCCGATGAGTACTATCGTATTCTGCTGCATCGTCTGGTGGAAGTCGGCCGCTACGTCACCAAGAAATACACCCGAAGCAAGGTCAGAAAGGCACTGCCCGAAGGCTATGCCTACATTCTGGACGAACTTCTGCACATTCGCAATGAAGAAGACGACAAACGTGACTACTATGAAAACATCATCGCCAGCATCATTGCCACCGGTCAGGCTCCGGACCTGATTCTAGCTCTGTGTACGCTGATTAAGCGCATGACCGTTGACCATCTGCACATTGTAGGCGACATCTTTGACCGTGGTCCTCGTGCAGACATCGTCATGGACGCACTGATTAGCTGCCACAGTGTAGACATTCAGTGGGGTAACCACGATATTCTCTGGATGGGTGCAGCTTCCGGTTCCCGTACCATGGTCGCAACCGTTCTGGCCAACACCATTCGCTACAACAACATGGACATCATCGAAACGGGCTACGGCATTTCACTGCGTCCTCTGGCTATGTTCGCAGATGATGTTTACCGTGATTGCGACACCCACCAGTTTAAGATTAAGTTCATCGATCACGAAGAGAATAACTGTTCCGAGCGTGATAAGCAGCTGTCATCTCGTATGTACAAGGCCATTTCCATGATTATGTTCAAGCTGGAAGGGCAGAAAATCATGCGTCACCCTGAGTACGGCATGGACGACCGTCTGCTTCTGGACAAGGTGGACTACGAAAACAAGTGCATCACCATTGACGGAACCGTCTACGCTATGGAAGACTGTGACTTCCCCACCGTTGACCCCAAGGACCCCTACACGCTCACCCGTGAAGAGGAACACGTTATCCGCCAGCTCACCCACTCCTTCCGCCACAGCGAAAAGCTGCAGCAGCACACACGCTACCTCTACTCAAAAGGCGGACTGTACAAGGTACATAACGGTAACCTGCTGTTTCATGGCTGCATTCCCATGGATACCGAAGGCAATCTCATGGAGTTTAACCTTGACGGAAAAACTCGCTCCGGTAAGGCCTTTTTAGACTACGCTGAACAGACTGCACGCAGAGCATACTACGATAAGCGTGGCACAGAGGAACGCCAGTTTGGCATGGACTTTCTGTGGTGGCTGTGGGCAGGCCGCAACAGCCCCATTTTTGGCAAAGACCGCATGACTACCTTTGAACGCCGATTCATTCTGGACGAAACCTCTTGGTATGAACAGAAGAACCCGTACTACACCTTCTATAACGACCCTGCTGTATGTGACATGATTCTCGGCGAGTTTGGCCTGCACGATAAGCACAGCCACATCATCAACGGTCATGTTCCTGTCCGAGCCGGCAACGGCGAAAGCCCCATTAAGGCTGACGGCAAGCTGATTGTAATTGACGGTGGGTTCTGCCGTGCGTACCAAAAAACCAGCGGTATCGCCGGATATACCCTTATCTATAACTCGCACAATTTCCGTATGGTGTCTCACCAGCCGTTCAAGGGCAGACGCAATGCAATCCTCAATAATCAGGATATTGCCAATGACGACATCTTTATTGAGCACATGGAAACCCGAGTAAAGGTCGGACAAACCGACATCGGTAAAAAGCTCCAAGCGCAAATTGACGACTTGATGGATCTGCTTGCTGCATACCGCAGCGGTGCAATCAAGGAAGACCACTGATGCAGTAAGCTTTCCCTTAGCGGGTGCTGTACTTTTCTGCATAACCCATATACGAAAGAAAAAGAACAGGCATCGACTCAACTGTCGATGCCTGTTCTTTCTATTATACTTGTGTGTGCTTTCATCAATACCGCATATCCGTATTATGCATATCAGCAGTACCGCATTATACAGCACGGTAAGAACATTCAAACCGATTGATTGCAAATCGCAGAAACAGTCACGCAATGGGTATCGATTTCTGCATGCAATAAAAAAAGCACCCCAAATGGGGTGCTTTTCTATTTTGCTTATTGATTCCGAAAGGAATTATTCAGCAGAAGCCTTAGCCTTTGCCTTCTGTTCCTTCAGAGTCTGGATGCCTTCCTTAGCCAGAACAAGTGCCAGGACGAACAGGACAATACCGATAGCCAGACGAATCAGAGCTGCGCTATTGAAGCCTGCCATCAGGCTGGTAACCTGAGCAGCGATGGTGAAGCACAGAGATACCAGAGTTACAAACAGCATGAATACCATGGGGAACATGAACATCTTGTTGTTCTTGCCGATGTTGCCCAGCCATGCAGCAACTGCCAGCAGAGCCAGAGCAGCCAGCAGCTGGTTAGCAGCGCCGAACAGAGGCCAGATGATGCCGTAACCACCCAGGCCCAGGCCAATGCCCAGAACAACGGTGATAGCGGTAGCAACCCAAGGATTGGTCAGAACCTTACGAGCACCGGTCAGGTCGTCGTAAGTTTCGCCGGGCTTCAGCCAGAATTCCTGGAACATGTAACGTGCCAGACGAGTAGCAGTATCCAGAGAAGTCAGGCAGAATGCGGAAACAGCCAGAATCAGCAGAGCCTTAACGGTACCTTCAGTAGCAGCCAGGCCGGGGATGCAAGCTACCATGCGAGCCAGGCCGGTTGCGAATACCTGAGTAGGTACGCGGATATCGCCAGCTGCATATTCCTTCCAAATGAAGCCAACTGCGCACAGAGAAATCAGAGCCAGTGCGCTTTCAATCAGCATACCGCCGAAAGCGATAGGCTTAGCGTCACGTTCGCGGTCCAGCTGCTTAGCAGTGGTACCGGAGCCAACCAGAGAGTGGAAGCCGGAAATAGCACCACAAGCAATGGTTACGAACAGTGCGGGGAAGATGTAACCCAGAGAGGTCATCTGGTCCTTAGCACCGGTGAATGCGGGGATTTCCATGTCCAGGTTCTGGCCGGTGATACCTGCGCCAACAACACCAACAACTGCAACGATCATCATGCCGTACAGCAGGAAGGAGGACAGGTAGTCACGAGGCTGCAGCAGAATCCAAACGGGGGTTACGGATGCAATCAGAATGTAAACACCGATAATCCACATCCAAGTGGTGCTGCTCAGGTACAGGGGGTGCCACTTCAGGCCCAGCCACAGGCAGAAGCACAGAGCAGCAACGCCGATAACGGTAGCGATGCCCAGAGGTGCACCTCTACGATATACGCAGAAACCGAAAACGATAGCCATAACAATGAACAGGATGGAAATCATTGCAACAGCAGCGTTGTCGTCGTTGAGAGCGCCATCAGGGGTGAAACCGTTGAAGGTGCTTGCAACAATGGAAGCGAATGCAGCTACAACCAGAATCAGGGTCAGGTAAGAGAAGATGATAAACAACTTCTTAGCACGGTCACCGATGTTAGCAGCAATAACTTCACCGATGGACTGGCCCTTATGACGGATAGATGCAAACAGTGCGCCGTAGTCATGAACAGCGCCGAAGAAAATACCACCGATTACAACCCACAGAGCAACGGGAACCCAACCAAAAACAGCGGCCTGGATGGGGCCATTGATGGGACCTGCGCCTGCGATAGAAGAAAAGTGGTGGCCCAACAGAACGGGAGCCTTAGCGGGAACATAGTCCACGCCGTCTTCCATAGTGTGAGCAGGAGTTTCAATAGAATCGTCAACGCCCCACTGCTCGCTCAGCCACTTACCGTAAAATACGTAGCCGAGGATCAGGAGAACAGCGCCAACTAACAAAACCAATACAGCATTCATTTAGTTTTCTCCTCTCCAAAACTAGTTTGAATATTATTTTTTGCTTCCAATCGCTTAAAGGACTTTTTCAGTGATTTTTTCACTTCTCTGCCCCTGCGATTCGAAACAATGTTTGCAGTGGACACATCCACTGCAGCTATGCGATACTCCATCCATCCATGGAGTGATAGCTTAAAGCTAACAGACTTCTTATAGCGCTTGAGTTCGTTCAGCGCATCTTCGTCCGCGGTGTCGTACAGGAAAACGGCGGTTATGTAAGAATACATATGCTGGGAATGCGGATGAATACGCTCCATACCGTCATCCAATGCCATTTGCCTGCAAGCAGCCATATTTTCCATGCTCAAATGGGGCATAGAAAAAAGATACAAATACTCATTGCTCTCTGCAGCCCATAACTGAGCCTTTCTCGTCAGTACGTACTTTTCGTCTCGAACATGGTATTCGCATCTTGCGGCCAAAGGAGATTCCGTTTCATCTGGATAAATATTAAAATATGCTGATAAATCATCGAGAAAATATTCAGCAAAGGAACTGCGAGTGACTGCCACGGTTAAATCTCCATTCATAAATGTTGTTTGAACTTCACAAATCGCTTATACTTTATATTCACATTGTTTAAAATATATCAATGTGACCGCACAATTTTGTGAAGAATCTGTAAACGTATATTACCACCATTCTACAAAATATGCAAGTATTCTTTTTAATATTAGCAAAAAACAAGAAAAGTGCGGTCAGAGTAAGACATAACCGCACTTTTTTGCAACTTTTTATTCAGTTTTCAGTAAATATTGCTTTACTTCGTATACATGTTTGCAAAATTCCATAAGCAAATCGAAGCAGGTATCACCGGCCAGTTCCAGTGCAACATAGTCCGCAGCAACGCAGACCTGCAGTTTTCCTTCAGAGGTTTCCTGCACAAAATGTTTATACCAACGAGTACCCGCATTCAGCGTATTGCAGATCCGCACAGCTGTGAGGTAAAATTCCTCGTCTACTTCCAGCACGATGGCACTGGGAGACACCATATCGTCGTGGAATTCCACCATGGTCTGCACGCAGTCATCGGGATTTTGCTCATCGGCCACATTCAGCACCATCAGGTTATCGCCGTAAGTTTCATAATCAAAAAACAGGCGTGCGTCAAATTCACGCACCAAATCATTCGCATATAAAGTCATTTCCAGCCCTCCTTAACCCAGCAAACCGGGCAGGTTTGCACAAATTACCTGGAGCAGAGCGGTGAGCATGCTCATCACATCATCTGCTTCCTCAGTGAACAGCAGCAAGTCCAGACCGGCACACATGTAACCGGAATCCAGATAGAACTTCACTGTGGGGTACTGGGTGTTCAGTACATTGCACTGAGCCATAAATGCTTCTTCGTCGGCCTCAGGTACCTGGAATAAAATCGCAGACAGCTCCATATCGTGGTCACTGTGGAACCCTACATACACCGGGAACATTGCTTCCTGCTGATCGTTCACAACCGCAATTTCCAGCTGATTATCTGCAATTTTCTGCACGCATGCTTCGCCGAATCGCTCAGCGCAAGCGTTCATTACACAGTCAAATAGCTTCATACTTCCTCCGTTTGTTGATACAAATTCATAATGTCTTGCAAATACAGCAAATAATTTTCTTTCACGCTATCGGGTGACAGGACACACACCTTCGTGCCGTTTTCTGCCAGCCACTGATACAGTCCCGTATTGTCTGCCACATCTATATGGACAATAAAATGTTGGTCGCCATCGTCCATCATCATGAGGTTTTTCCCAAAATGCACACGAATTTCATCGCGGATATAGTTATCGCAGCGCAGTTTCACGGATACCTTCTCCCCTGACCACATATTCGGTCGAGAGTGCAGATACGCACACAAATCGAAATTCTGTCCGTGTTCAGGAAGGGTTTCCGGATTGCGAACGGGCTCGTCCGTCATTTTCAGATTGGTAATCATCTCTAATTTGAAATGGGTCAGTCCGTCATTGGAACTGGAATTGCCAATCAGGAAATACTGATGGTCATATAATACCAAATAATATGGGCTGAGACAATACACATGGCCATTACGACGCAAACGGCGTTTGTTTCCCGATCTCATTTCAATATATTGGAAGGTAATTCTCTTTTTTTCCTTAATGGCACGGGTGAGCAAGTCAATTTTAATCTTATTGACTCGGTCATCGGTTTTAATCGAGGTATCCACAAATGTGGTCGCAGAAATCAGTTGTTCCCCTTCGGTGGTCGCCAGTTTCCGCACCTTTTTCACCAAATCTCGGGTGTCCTTTTCGGTCAGAAACGACGCAGCGCAAACCGCATCGCACAGAATTTTCAGCTCATAGTCCTCAAATTCCTGATCCGTCATGTACCAGCCCTTATTGTGGTCACTACATTTAATAATAGAGTAACCGGCATCTTCCAGACAAGCCAAATCACGCGCGATACTCTTTCGCTCTGCGGTAATTCCGTAATGTTCCAGCTTAGCCGCAATCTGGGTAGAGTTGATTGGATGGCGTTCGTCCGTTTTTTTCATAATATCCAGTATATACAGCAGTTTCAGCTTGCTATTTTCGGCCATGTTCATCACCTCACCCATTAGTTGTACCACATTCAGCCCATCCTAAGCAAGGGGTTACCAACACATTCTAAAAAATTTTAAAAAATCAGAAAATAAGTGTTGACATTTGCGCAACTGGGTCGTATAATAACAAATGTTCCGACGCGGACGAGTAATCTTATGGAGAAGTCGCGTAGCCCGGTCGAGCGCGCACGATTGGAAATCGTGTATACCCCAAAAGGGTATCGAGGGTTCGAATCCCTCCTTCTCCGCCATTGAAACACTCGAAATCAGTTGATTTCGAGTGTTTTTTTATTTTCTTTCAAAGCCGAATTTCGATACAGCATTCATTTTTATAAATTCCAGCTTATTGTATCATGATTCAAGAGAAAAAGCAGGCCGTACGACGAGAAACTTCTCGGTACTGCCTGCTATTTTCATTATCGTTCAATATACTGAATCGCAACGCACTTGGGGCCGCCTTGGGTAACAAACGCAGGGCTCAGCTCCAGCATACGGATTTCGGTCTGTGCAAAAGTTTCCTTGAGCATTGCCACAGCGTGCTTTGCATCGTCCAGTGCATCAGCGTGAGACACATAAATCATATGACGATCGTCAATGTGCTTCTGCTTCATGTCCTCCACGACCATCGACAGTGCAGCCTTCATGGTACGCTTGACGCCCAATTTGTCCAAGCGTCTGCCGTGATCCACCTGCACCATAACGGGTTTGAGCTTCAGCACCGTGCCCAGAGTCGCTGCCATGGGGGTCAGTCTGCCGCCACGCTTCAAAAAGCCGAAGTCCTGCGGAATCAGGTAGGAGAAATTGTGGTCCGCCGCATATTCCAGCCAGTTCACGATTTCCTCTGCGGACTTGCCTTCCTGCGCCATTTCCTGTGCTTTTTCCACCATATGACGCTGCGGGCCACACAACGTCTTGCTGTTAAAGACCGTGATGTTCTCGGCATGGTCGACCATTTCCTTTACGCCGCAAGCACTCTGGTAAGTACCGGACAAACCGTCTGCCATAGTAATGTTAATCACATCGCAGTCGCTGTACTTCTCGTACATATCCAGCACTTCGCCAATAGGCGGCTGAGACGACTGAGGAAGTTCACCATGGGCAATACGGTGATTAAACTCCTTCATATCCATCGCCAAATCGCGACCTTCCCAATCCCCGATGCTTACGCACAGAGGCAGAGACTCAAATCCTGCCGCATTAGCCTGCTCAGGGCTATATAAAGAAGAAGAGTCCGTAACAATTTTTACCATAATGAATACCTCGTTATCCAGTTTTCGTATCTGTTTCATCCAGTATGCAATAACCGTAGAGTTTCGTCAAGGTATTTTTGTCGCATTTTGTTGTTTTATGGGGAAAATTAACGATTTCGAAATATTTCTCCGAAAAATTAGTGAATCGACACGGTATAACTCAGCTGCTTTTCCTCACCGGGCTGCACCAGAAGAACATAAGGCTTGTCCTCAAACTTACCGCTCTCCCCTTCCACCGCTGCACAGCCATGCCAAGGCTCAATGCACAAAAACGGTGCCTGTTCTGCACCCTTTGTCCAGAACGCCAGCAGAGGAAACTGGGAAAAGTCCATGGTCACGCCATGTCCATTCTCCTTGTGGCGGAGTGTGACGGACTTGGACTTCAGTCCCTCGAAAACTAGGGTATCCAGCTGTGCAAACGGCTCATAGCTCAGCGGCAGAACATGGGTCTTGTCCAAAAATGCCTGCTTCTCGCCGGAAACCAGTCCTTTTTCATTCAGCAGCGTGATGGGGCAGGTCTCTTCCTCCGGAAATACCAATTCATAATCGGTAAAAACTTCCCCGTCTTCCAAAGGGCAGCGTAATGCCGTATGTGCACCTACACAGTATGGCAGCACTTCTATACCATTATTATAAATGGTATAGCGTGTTTCAAAACCGGTGTCCGTGAGTGTATGGCGCACACGAAAATCGAACGCATAGGGATATTTTTCCAAGGTATCCCCACTGTGCCGCAGCTGGAACTCGGCGTAATCGTCCCCATCGTCTATCACCAAAAACTCGTGGTCACGAGCAAAGCCATGTCGGCTCATGTGGTAAGGCTTATTTTTGAAATAGACCGTACCATCAGCAAGATTGCCCACAATGGGAAACAGTACCGGATTTCTTCCCGGCCAGTAGGTCGCATCGCCCGACCAAATATACTCCGTTCCCTGCTGATTTTTCAGGCTAATCAGCTCAGCACCTTTTGTGGTCACCGTGGCGGTCAGACCATTGCGGTGTAGTTCTAATTCCATGGGTACCCCTCCATATACATTATATTATATGGTTGGATAATACCTGTCACAAAAAAAGAAGTCAAGACACTTCCGCAGAAATATTGAAAAGCAGGTGACAAGAAAAATTGAACATGGTATAATGTCAAATCGAAATGTATATTAATCCCCCACAACATTTAAAGGAGAATAATCATTATGAGAATTTATCAGGAAGCTGACTACGCTGGCATGAGTCGTCGTGCAGCGCATATTATTGCTGCTGAAGTAATCCGTAATCCCGCTTGCGTGCTGGGTCTGGCTACCGGTTCTACTCCCGTGGGCACCTACGAACAGCTGGCTGCATGGAACAAAGCCGGTGACATTAGCTTCAAGGAAGTGACCAGTGTAAACTTGGACGAGTACAAAGGTCTGGCACCTACCCACGACCAGAGCTATCGTTACTTCATGCAGGATAACCTGTTCAATCACATTGATATTGACACCGCAAAGACCTACGTACCCAACGGTCTGGCAGAAGATGCAGAAGCAGAATGCAAGGCTTACGACGAACTGATTGCTTCTCTGGGCTACGCTGATCTGCAGCTGCTGGGTCTGGGCAACAACGGCCACATCGGCTTCAACGAGCCCTGCGACCGCTTCGTCAAGGAAACCCATGTGGTTGACCTGACCGAAAGCACCATTCAGGCAAACGCTCGTTTCTTCGAATCCGCAAACGATGTTCCCCGTCAGGCTCTGACCATGGGCATTGGCTGCATCATGGCTGCTCGTCGTGTACTGCTGGTTGCCAGCGGCGAAGGCAAGGCTGAAGCTCTGTACAACGCAGTTTGCGGCCCCATCACTCCGAATTGCCCCGCATCTATTCTGCAGCTGCACCCCGATGTAGTAATTGTTGGCGACGAAGCTGCTCTGAGCAAGCTGGTTGCAGCAGGGGTAGAAGTATGCAAGTAAAAAACGGTTTTGTATTTGACCTGGACGCAGGTTTTGTCAAGAAAGATGTCTGCACCGACGGTGCAACCATCACCGCTGCAAGCCATGACGGTCAGGTTGTTGACGCAGAAAACTGCTATGTTATTCCCGGTCTGGTGGATATTCACTTCCACGGCTGCCGTGGCGAGGACTTTTCCGACGCAACCGCTGAAGGTTTGCAGACCATGGCCGATTATGAGCTGAGTGTAGGCGTTCCCTACATTTGTCCCGCAGGCATGACCCTGCCCGAAGAACAGCTCATGCGCATTTGCACCACCGCAAAGCATCACGCAGAAACCGCTGACCACGGTGCAGAACTGGTGGGCATTAACCTGGAAGGTCCGTTCCTCTCCGACGCAAAGAAGGGCGCACAAAACGGTGCGTACCTGCGTGACCCCGATTTGGATTTGCTGAACCGTTTGCAGGAAGCTGCCGGCGGTCTGGTTAAGCTGGTTACCGTAGCTCCCGAACAGCCCGGCGCACTGGAAATGATTCGTGGTACCAAGGGCATCACCGTTTCCGTTGGCCACACCACCGCAGACTACGAAACCGCAAAAGCCGCTTTTGATGCCGGTGCTCGTCACTGCACACACCTGTACAACGGCATGAACAGCCTGCACCACCGCAAGCCTGCCGTACTGGGTGCAGCATTCGATAACCCCAATGTTAAGGTCGAGCTGATTTGCGACGGTATTCACATTCACGAAAGCGTTGTCCGTATGACTTGGCAGCTGTACGGCAAGGAACGCATGGTGCTGATCTCCGATACTCTGCGTGCAGCCGGTATGCCCGACGGTGAGTACACCTTGGGCGGTCAGGACGTTATCGTTCGTGGCAACCGTGCAACTCTGGCTGAATCCCCCGACACACTGGCAGGCTCCGCAACAAACCTCATGGATTGCATGCGTACCGCCGTTCGTTTCGGTATTCCTCTGGAAAACGCTGTGCGTGCAGCTACCTTCAACCCCGCTCAGGCCATCGGTCTGGACAGCCGTCTGGGCACTCTGGACGAAGGCAAAGACGCTACCATGATTCTGCTGGACAAAGAGACTTTGGCAATCAAGTCCATCATCTTCAAGGGTAATATTCTCGCATAAATAACAAAACCGCTTTACTTTCCGTAAAGCGGTTTTTTCTTTTCTCTTGCGTCGGCACTCTGCGAATGGTATATTGTTACCACATTTGTATTTTACCAAGAGGTATTGCCTATGAAAATGAAGAAAATCTGTATTATTTATACAGGCGGAACCATCGGCATGGTGCGTTCCGATCACGGCTATATTCCCGGACCGGACTCCTTCCGTTCCATATTGGAGTCCATCTCCGATTTGAACCACCCCGAAGCTCCCCTTTGGGACTTGGTGCAGTTTGACCCTCTGTTGGATTCTTCCGACATGACGGTAACGGAATGGAATAAAATCGGCAGTGCCATCGCTGAACGATATAACGATTATGACGGTTTTGTCATTCTCCACGGTACCGACACCATGGGCTACTCCGCTTCTGCGGTTTCCTTTATGCTGGAAAACCTGAACAAGCCCGTTATTTTCACCGGAGCACAAATTTCCCTGTGTGAACTGCGTTCCGACGGCAAAGATAACATCATCAATTCCGTATTTATTGCAGCTTCCGACATCGTGCATGAAGTCTGCATATATTTTAATGGTATGCTTCTGCGTGGTAACCGTGCCACCAAGCGTTCCTCCGACCAGTTGCTGGCCTTCGATTCCCCCAACTACCCCCATTTGGCTGAAGCAGGCATCACCATTCAGTATAACCGTGCTGCACTTCTCCCTCCGGCTACGGGTGAATTTACCTTCCACCCGTTTAAGCAGGTTCCCGTTGGGGTCATTAAGATTTTCCCGGGCATTCAGTTTGAGCTG
>RCNI01001215.1_pt1 | contig 14330 bp, 10 predicted proteins | sample 2041151 | NCBI WGS metagenome assembly RCNI01 (sample SAMN09708214, study PRJNA481090) | feces metagenome | isolation source: feces | place: Antarctica: Albino Rookery | reverse complement strand
CGAACATAACTGAAAGGAACGACAGAACTGAAAGAAATTCTTTAAATCTTTTTTTCATCATTCTTTGAATATTAATGTGATACAACATTTTCAGCAAATATAAAGAGATTAACACATTTATACAAGAAGAAAACATCTGTCAATTAACATTTACTACTTAATCAAAAGAATAGTAAAAGATAAAGACATAAAGACATTAATGAAAAAAATAAAAATCAAATTCAGACTGCAAGGATTTCATATCTATATCCATCCTTCAATTTCCTTAAATTAATCTTTAAATTCAAAAAGATTTCGGGGAAATAGCATATTTTCAAGAAAAAGATTTCGGGGAAATTATGTTTTTCGGCAAAAAAGATTTCGGGGAAATAGCATTTTTCCAAGAAAAAGATTTCGGGGAAATTAAATTTTCATTAAATTTGAAACATAAAAACGAGATAAAAATGAAACTCTTCAAAAGAAAAATATACAACGAATTACTCCAATGGAAGGAAAATTACGCTGGAAAATCCGCACTTCTCATACAAGGTGCCAGACGAATCGGAAAATCAACGATAGTAGAAGAATTCGGAAAGAACGAATATGACTCCTACATTATGATAGATTTCAACAGAGTATCAAAGGATGTAAAACATATATTCGATGACCTGATGAATCTTGACTATATTTTCCTGCAATTACAGGCAATATACAATGTCAAATTAAAAGAAGGAAAATCCGTAATCATCTTTGATGAAATTCAAAACTGTCCTCCCGCAAGACAAGCCATTAAATATCTTGTACAGGACGGAAGATACCATTATATCGAGACCGGATCACTAATCAGCATCAACAAGAACACACAAGGAATAACCATTCCAAGTGAAGAACATACTATCGACATGTACCCAATGGATTATGAAGAGTTCAGATGGGCATTGGGAGATGAAGTCAGCATTCCACTACTGAAAAATTGCTTTTACAAAAGAATACCGCTCAATGCAGCCCATAGAACGATGATGTCAGACCTGAGACTGTACATGCTGGTTGGAGGAATGCCACAGGCGGTCAATGAATACATACATACGAAAGACCTGTCAAAAGTCGATCAGGTAAAAAGAAACATCATACAACTCTACTATGAAGACTTCATGAAAATAGATCCGTCAGGAAGAGCCAGCCGTATGTATATGGCAATACCTGCACAATTAAGCAAGAATTCAATGCGCTATTACCCCAACAATATCATAGGCTCAGTAAATGACAATACCATTGAATCAATACTGAAGGTTATGGAAGACAGCAAAACGGTACTTTTCTCATACCACGCTGACGATCCCAATGTAGGAATGCCATTGACACAGAACTATTCTTGCTACAAAATGTTTACAAACGATACCGGACTCTTCATCACACTTGCCTTCTGGGACAAGAACTATACGGAGAATATCATCTATAAGAAACTCCTTTTGGACAAACTCGATACGAACTTAGGATACATCTACGAAAATCTTGTGGCACAGATGCTGACAGCATCCGGTAACAAACTGTTCTATTACACATTCCCGAAAGATGAAAAACACAACTATGAAATAGACTTTCTCCTGAGCAGAGGGAATAAGATCTGCCCGGTAGAAGTCAAATCATCCGGATATCGTAGGTACACTTCTATGGAGGTCTTTTGCAAGAAATACTCTTCACGCATAAAAGACAGATATCTGATATATACAAAAGACCTGTCACATGAAAAGGAAATTCAAATGATACCGTTCTACATGGTACCATTCATTTAATTCGCAGCAATCAATCTCAAGCCACTATCAGGATGCAATTAAAGATTCGGAATCTCTTCGAATTCCATCGGCCATTTTTCAGAAGCGAAGGCTGTCAATCGGTCCACACACTTTCCGACAGTCTCAAGCCCTTCCTCACTCTCATACAATTTCCTGTCCTTCAGGCAGACGCCGGAAAGATATCTCTGCATACCGACACCCTCCTGGAAAGACAGGCCGACACCCAGATCATCATCCCAGATAATGACTGAACTGCCTTCCCTTTCAATTCTATAATCTTTCATGCTCATAACCTTCCTCACTCAGATAAATTGAAAAGAGTGCCGATGGTCGGAATGCTGCGGTCATCCTTCTTTTCCCTCCTCTCATCGGCCGCCTTTTCCATCAGCGCCTTCGCCTTCTCCTCCTTCCTGCGCTGCTTCTCTGACTTGATAGTAATCCCGTAATTCTCCTTCAAATGCTGCTTCAATGCATTGATGACATATCCCTGCCAATTGTCGACATGATTTCGGAGAATTGATTCATGCAGCTTCAACAAAAAATCATACAGAGAAAGTCCGTTTTCCTTCATCCGGACATAAGCCGTATTGAAGACCTCGATATTGTTGTTTATTTCCTTCCATTCGAAATTGAGTTTCTTTCGCAGAAAGGTACGGACATCGTCCGGCAACATCACGAATACGGGATCGACCCCCTTAATGTTTGTAATGCGGTCAAACTGCATCTGATGTATCGGAATAAGCGTTATGGATACCACCCGTGATTTCGGACTTCTGTTGGCCCTATTGATCTTGTAATCGAACGAATATGGAGAACATGAATCCAGTTCCTTTTTCGCCGGATCAATTACACGATTGATGAAATCAAAGACCCTACCATATCTGTCACCCGTACCGAAGATACTCCTCAGCTCATCGACGGAGAACTGAAGATTCCTGTCCTGCCTTGCCATAAGTTCGTAGAATCTCAATGAATTCTTCGAATGAAGCCTAAGCGCGACCTCAAGATCTATGGCACGGAATCCCTTGGAAAAATCGAGCATTCTCTTCCAGATATCCTTGTCCACCAGCATCGTCATCCTTCCCCTGGCATTAGCATCCATCTCCACCCTTCCAAGAACCTGAACGCTGACATACTTCATCTTCGCATTACCATCCTTGCCCAGAATGACATTACCATTCGCATCTCGCTGCACCTCACTCCAGGAAATGACCTGACGCTGAAGTGTTTTTATGGCCTCGAACGCATACTTATAATTCTTGAATTCCCTACTCGGCAGGATATCCGATATCGGCATGGAGACCCTCAGATACTGAGAGCCTTCCTCCTGGGCAAATGAATAATCCGGGTTCAAGGGTCTCAAATCCTCACCAGACCGGAAATTAAGACCGGCGATCTGCTGCTGCGTCAGTTCAACGAGCCGAAGCAGCAGGCGCTCTGCAAAGATACTCCAGTCCCTGTATCCGACAACACCGATATAGCTTACCAGAATCTCCGACTTCTTATGGATCATCGAGTCATTCTGAATGTCTTCCTTCTCTTTCATCTCAAAAAATTGACCGGTCACGAGTAGTCGCAACCCATTTGTAACGCAATGTAAACATTTTTGCGTTATACGCCAAATAAAAGTACAATATTTGTCGTTACACCAAGAAACCACAATTATAATGAATGTCGTTACACAGTATAACAAATGTCGCTACACTCAAAAATAACAAAAATTGCAACATACTAAATACCAAACTCTTATAAGGGAAAAAACTGCAAAATTAAAAAGTTGATAAGACATAACACGCTTTATCATTAAAACAAGAATAAAAGGTGTTTAAGGAAAAAATAACAAAAAAGGTAGGAAATACAAAAAAAGCGTGTTATGAAAAATTGCAGAAAACGAAAAAAGACAAGACAAAGCCCCACGGCGACTGAGTGGTCGGGTCAGGGCTGAAAGCCCCATCCCCCCATTGCGGCCGCCCCCCCTTCCCCATTTTTTGAAAAATCATATATTTCTTAAATTATTGAAAATCAACCACTTAAAAAAAGTGTAACGACATTTGTTATACTATGCTGCATATTAATTTGGCAATCCACAATCAAAATGTGTAACGACATATATTATACCATCATCTATTAAGTTCCTCCAAGGCACGTAGCGACATTCATTATATTAAAATATCGATACGCACCTGAGTGTAACGACATCTGTTATACTAATTCAGAAGTTTTTCATCTCCGAGTGTAACGACATCTATTATACTATTCTCATCTAAAAGCAAGAAACGTGACGACATTTATTATACTTAATTTAATCCATTCCATGAGTGTAACGACATCTGTTATACTTGAAGGGAAAAAAAGGATGTGTGACGACATCCATTATATAATTTAGCAGAGAAAGTCCTTGCATAGAACACTGATTTCTCAGAAAAAACATTCTTAATGTCACAATATTACGACCGAGTATAACTTTTGTCGTTACACCTATCTCTCGGTCTTATCATAAGACTCCATTTATAATATTTGTCGTTACACTCCTCAAATATGTAAGGAACTTCGTCAAAGTATGTATTTTTCTCTTGTTATTCATTGTATTTTTACTTTATTGCTAATTTTGCAATATATTACAGATCAAATCTTTCATAATATAATACAGAAATGAAAAAAATAATCAAAAACATCATCAGAATCATGACAACCATCGGGCTGTGCATGACTGCATTGGCATGCCAGCGCGGCATGTATCCAGAAAACCCATCTACTATAGATCCGGGAGAAAAACCGAAACCTGACATAACAACCGAAATAATCTACGTAGGACAATGCAGAACAATGGAACTTGACTTTGCGCTTCCAGATGGAGCAAAAGTTACATCAGAACAAGCCATCATCAAGAAAATAAATTCCATACCACAAGCTAATTCCGGTACAACCTACATTGATTTCATTCCCATCAAATCCGGTGATGGAGTCATCACTGTGACCAAAAACGGCAAGCGACTTACAAGAAAACATTTTACGGGAATACTACCAGACATAGTGCCGGACAAGAGCATATATCATCTGAACAATGCTGTCAGAACGACCGGCATTGAACTGAACTACGAACTTCAGATCAACGGCGAAAGACTGCAATACAGCAATGAATTCAAGGAAAACCTGTTCATGACAAGCATTTGTGACAAATACCTGAACGTCGGGATTGAACCAGCAGGCGAAGAGGCGATCGAAAACGGGATATTCATCGACAGACTGACAAGGAAACTTACTGTCGAGAAGGAAATTGAACATGAAATCCATATTTCCGACGCAATCAAATTCTCCTATCTCTATCAGGAAAACAGCAATAGGGAATTCTTCTCATCCGTCGAGCTCTCCAAAGGAGAAATCCTGCCTCTCTGCATAAAAGCAAGCATAGACGGAAATCCTATAGAATTATCCAATATATTTTATTCAGAAGGACTTAAGCTCGGGATACATCAGTCTACGAAGAAGGAGGACGATTTCATGATAACAAATAACAAGACATCCGGACCGTGCACTTTCAGCAATTCTACGGAAATTAATTCAAAGATAATGGTATCGAGCCCGGAACATGCAATGAATATTCTTCGAGACAACCAGTTAAGGATGTTCTTCTTGTCTGCTCCCTTACAGACCAATGAATATTATCTCCTCATAAACGGAAAGAAGACCATCTATGATCAATACATCCCCGAGCAGAACCTTGACGGCATCCTGGTATCGGATTACATCACGGAAAAAGACATCAAGCCTGTCTATCAGAATGACCGGATTAAGTTCTTCGTGCTCGACGTACAGTCAACGCTCAAAAGAAATCCATATTTCAATCAGAGTCAATGGCTCGGACCGGTCTGCACCTCAATATCTTCCGTTCAAAAAGACAAGAAAAAAGACAAGAAATACGGAGTATCCGTTCAATTCGAGAATATCTACAACAAACCATTCACGTATCTCCTGAAATATAAGATTCTAAAGAGCGAAGACCGGTTCATATCAATTCCTGGTCATCCGGACGGTGGTATTGATGTCACAATGGGCATTTCTTACGAACAGAAATTCGAAGAAAACAAATGCCTTTCACAGAACACTTATCGATTCATTCCCGCATATCACAGCACATACAATAATTCACCAATCGACAGTGCGAAGGTAACGATCCTTTATGGACGGCATCAGAAAGAATACGCATTCAAGATTAACTGAGAATTTCAAGAGAAAACAATTCACCTCCGATTATTCCGGAGGTGAATGAAAATGTTGGTGTGGGAGAACCCCGTCACATAAATTCTTCGATGAAATTCTAAAACAAATATATGAAAAAAAGACGAGGCTTCACAGCTTCGTCTTTTTTTGAACTTTATTTTTCTTAACCATACGAAATAAGCTCGTTTTTCATTCCATTACCAACATATCTCTCAGTTATCAAAACGCTTGATTTCGTTCACAAAAATACATATAATAAAGAAAATAACAAATAAAAAATGGCCAGAAATGAAAAGATCCCTTCAGATTAAGGTAATCATAAAAGAAAAGGGACATACATCTCTGCAGTTCCCCTTTCAACTATTAAATCCATTTTTGTAACTTGTATTGCCAGAATGAAACATTCACTGCTTCAAATCCTAACTTAAAACTGAAATTCAAGAATATTGAATTTCATATCTGCGCTATTAAAATCATCTAAATATTCTCTTTTCTTTAATTACATACAAATAATCTCAAATACTATAGTATTTCTTCAATGGAACCACCGTCTATCCAGTCATTGACAATGACGTCCCAAGTTCCATGAGAATAGTCAATATCAATATTTATATCACGAAGATTTCTGGCATGCCAGTCATATTGCTTTTTCTTAATCCAATCATGTACAGGGAACGAATGGATTTTCTCGGTGCCTTTATAGACTTCAATCTCGACAATGCCATCCTCCGGCTGTCTGATGAGATTGAAGTTCATGACATCATCACTTCCCTTATCCAGATCCTTGACCACCTTACCAGGAATAGGAAGCATATTACGGAGATCGATACCTCTTGTATTCGTGTGAAGTCTGAATGTATAAGGATACGCGTCGCCTACTGTATTTACAACCTTCACGATAACTCTGGCGAACTGTTTATGAAGAACAGCAGTATCTCTGGCAAACTCACCGAAACAAGGTACAAGATTGTAATGAGCAAATATCGGATCGGAGTCCTCTCCTTCCGGTATAAGGAGATTGTAATCTTCCCTATACATCTTCTTCTCTCCTGCAACGACAGAAGTCGTCACATATCCCTTGCGAACCGGTTTCTCATAAATGAGGTCATAATCCTCCTTACCGACCTTCTGTTCAAAGATGAACTCCTCATTCCATGCAGCGATATTGACCGTCATAGGCTGGAATACATGCTCGATATTACTTCTGTTGTCAGAAATATTGTTGCAGGCGGAGATGTCGATGTCAAGCCAGCACGGACATGATGTTCTGTCCTCTTTCAAAGAACAAGAAATCATAACCGCAGCAAAAGCAAAAATTAAGGTAAATCTAAATGTGTTGCTTTTCATAAGATAATTCAATTTATTTTGAAGCCGGAGAGGGATCGAACCTCATCGCAACCTGTTGACATGCTTCCGGTTTAAACCACAGCTTATTTTATAGGACTCAGCTTACCTCCATCAAGCCATGGCGTGACGGTGACTGTAAATGAAACGGAATTATTTTCGACCCATGGGCCGTCAGGATCAAAAATACCAAGTTTAGTTAAAAACAAATCATTGACAGTATATACGGTATTTGACCTAAGGGTAGGAAACTCAACCGGATAATAATATTTCTTATTATCAACTTCCGTTTCGAGAATGAACTTGGTTTTCTTTTCTCCCGTATTCGGATATACATAGAACACGGCATCCATCCCGAACTTTCCAGACTGAGCTATTGGAACACTACCAATCCTATGATATAAGAGTTCATCGCATTCTCCCCGATATTGCATATCATTGTAAAATGTCTTAGGAATGTTCCTCGGAAAGATAATATTTCTTATTTCCAATGTCCGAGCAACATTGATCATATAGCCACTGACAAGTTTCAGTTTCTTTTTCTTGTCAACGGAATTATGGAAGTCCCTATGAATGTTTTTGACAACAATTTTCGATACACCTCTTCGTACGGACAAACTGACATTAGAAGTAGTCGGAACCTTAACATTTCCTTGAACTTTAAGCATTGTGAAATTCTTATCAGTTTCATCAATACCTAAATCCAAATTAAACAGATACAACTGATTAAGTGTCATAGAATTAATGTCAAGATCATCCTTACCAACAAGGGCAAGAATGGTATAAGTTCCAGTAGGAAGCCTCAAAGTACCAGATGGTGCCTTGATATAATCAACCATATTTCCTCCTGAATATGCAATGATATAAGGAGTAGATATGGTATCTTCTGCTTTTGATTCAATGATTTGGTAATTGTCCAAACTTACCGTCAAATCATGAAATTCAACAGGATTGGAACCAGGTTCAACAAATTCCTTGTTGCAGGAACAGATCGTCATTGTTCCTGCAACCATGGTAATCAATATATTCTTAAATTTCATAATAACGGATAATATCATTCAATTAACGAATGGCATTGATATTATCACCGATCTGCCAATCCTGTACGGTGATACTTGCAGACAAGGAACTATCAGAAGTCCAAGGCATATTTGGAGTATCATTTCCTTTCTTAGTCACATTGATGTAATTGATGGTATAGATTTTATTCGGCAATATATTCTTGATTTCAACAGGATAGAAACCCATATCAGTTTCCAGTTCAAACTTCGTCTCGCCGTTACTGTTCGGATAAACATAATATACCGCATTCAATGATTTTGATGTTCCGTTTGAAATACTGCCATTCAATGATTTGGAAAGGAGTTCCTTCATTCCTGCAGCGAGAGAAGGATCATTCTTTCCCGTATTATAATATGCAGAAGCAGCTGCACTTGTTCCATCAATGACATGACCTAAAGTTACTGTCTTTGCAGCATTGAGCACATAACCATTCTTAAGAGTCAATGCTTTTCCAGCCATTGAAGCAACAGCCCAATTTACTTTGATTTCATTTACTTTGACTTTTGCTACAGCTCTTTTAACAATTATCGAAGCAGAAGTTGATGCCGGAACACTTATCTCCGAAGATTTTCCAACCATAGTGAAATTGCCGTCTGCTTCATTATTAAAATCAGAGCTGAAACCTCTAATGACAGAAGAAGAGGAACGAGGCACATTGTTATTTCCGACAACGGCATAAAACGTATATTTACCTGCCGGCAACTTAAAAGAAGCGGAAGATGCTTCTTTCCAGTCAACCATGGTACCTGAAGCATTATTAATTGCCGTAATTATCGGTCTTGACAAGGTCATTTCATTGACAGCCTTACTCTCGACAACCTGATAGTTATTCATCATCACGGTAACATCATAGAGCTTGCCGTCATCCTGTACTGCCAAGGCAGTATCTTCATTGCATGATAAAGCAAGAAGCAAGACTGCTTCTGCTATCAAAAGAGAGAATAAATTTCTTTTACTCATATTTTTATATTTTATTAATGATGTTTCAATCGATTTGCCATCTCTTTTTCATTTATCTCTCGACATTCGCATTTTCCCCATCACACCATGGCGCGACGGTAATCGAAGCCGAAACGGCGATATCCTCTTCCCACGGACCTTCCGGAATTTCAATACCTTTCTTTGTGATGGTAATCTTAGTAACAGTATAGACATGGTTCGGCTTGAGCTCATCAAAAATCACCGGATAATAACAGATTTTCCCATCAAGATAACACTCAAGAATAAAGCGTGTCTTTTTTATCCCGGCAGTATTCGGAAAAGTATAAAAAACCTTATTGAGACCAAAGGTCTGATTGTTCGCCATATTATGACCGATATGTCCGGAATAGAGAATCGGTTCCAGCTCTGCATGCCAGTAGGCATCGTTGTAATATGCTTCAGGAACGTTAATGCCAGTCAGGATATTTTCCAGAAGTATATTCCTGGCAGCATTGCAGATCCAACTGTTATTGATATTCAAGGTTTTCTCCTTCATCGACGCGGTTCTGAAATTCACAAAAACATCCTTCACGACAATCTTGGAAATTCCTCTCGTTACATCAATGTTTGCCTGAAGGGTTTCCGGAACGGAAATATCCCTATATCCAATCATAGTGAAATTCCTGTCTTCTTCTTCTGCAAGATCAACCATATGGGCTTTCAAACTGTTCTCTGAAAGAAAACTGCTGACATCATCAATACCTATGACAGCATAGACACGATAATTCCCTTTCCGTAAAAAGAAGGAAGCACTTCCTCCTATCTTGTAATCAATCGTCTTACCATTCTCGAAAACGATGATATACGGAGTTGAAATGTCACTTTCTCCCTTGGTCGAAAATACACCGGAACCGAAATTATCCATCCCTACGGAAAGTTCATAGAATCCCGATCCTGCCGGTATGGATTCGGACAACGAATCTTCATCCGTTACAGAATGTACGCACATCTTGCTGCAGGCTGTAATCAATGCTGATCCTGCCAGCAAGATTTTCATGAATGATCTGAATTTCATGCTTTGTGACTTTTAAAATTTTGCAAGACGGAGGGAATCGAACCCTCAAGATGTATCTTGAATCGTGCATGAATTCAAGGCATCCCAAGCCCGGCAAATTGTCCGCTTCAGTCTTATACCCTTCCGTTAGAATTCAACTGGTTTGTCGAATCCGGTCCCCCAAGGAGCAACGGTAATGGAGAATGATACATTATGGTTGACAACAACCTCATCCGGGTTATCTGCACCAGGTCCTGTAATCGTTACATTGGATATCTTGTAGAGTTTGTTCGACTCTGGAGCAGGAATTTCAATCACATAATAGTAAGTTCTTCCTTCAATCTGTGTCTCAATGCTCAACTTTGTAGCTTCAGTGCCAGTAGCGGCCTTGTTCGGATAACAATAAAAATAATGAGGTACTTCATACGGCTTCGGAACGTTCGGAGCCTGAAGAACGACATTTTCCTTAAACGCATCTCTGGTAAGGCCGTCAACAGCAGATGAGACGAAATTACCATTATTGAATTTAACGCCGCTGACTGTTTTGCTTGCATTTGGCTTATCTGCTTCAATGTCGGCGACACCGACTACGTTGAGCAGTGTCATGCTCTGCATGGTAAAATTCTTGGTTTTATAAGCCGGAGAAGTGAAAGCGGTGGTAATACCATCAATCTCTACTTTTGCAGCTGCTCTATAAACTGTCAAGGAAATTGTTTCATTACCAGAAATGGTATGCCTCTCCTTTCTACCGAACATCATCATCTTTGATGTTGTGTTCTTTTCAAGCAGAGAAGATTTTCCAAGTAATGCACTCTTTGATGAAATCATTGACATGTCATCTCCATTGACAACTGCGTAGCAATCTGCAATACCTTTACGAACCTTTATTGTCACCTTATTTGAGTTGGAACTTCCATAAGCGATGAGCTGATCTCCATTGAATATGAGGATCTGTACATTGGAAATTGAGGCATCATTCACGGAAATCGCTTTTGTCTGTACAAGGCCATCTCCTACACTAAAGGTCACGGTTGATAGTTCCTCCTGAGGAATTTCAACACCGGTACCGCTGATATGCTTCGGCATTTCACTCTTTGAGCAAGATGTGAAAGCAATGATGCAAACAGTAGTAACAATATAAAATAAATTCTTCATAATCGTTCTGCCATCAAAGATTAAAGCTGAATGTTTCCATCACCTGCCTCACCGAGCTTAACAAGTGTCCAGTCATTTACCGTGATGCTGAATTCTCCATCATAAAACACGGTCGGCAAGTTCGGATCCTCAGAGCCTGTACGGGTGATGGTGAGGTTTTCGATCTCATAGGATTTATTTGAATCCATCTGAGGCATGGTGATGGAATAGAAATACTTCTTGACACCTACGGTCGCTTCGACTACAAGACGGGTATCAACATGTTTTGCATCTGCGTCAGCAGACGGAATGTCAGTACCATCCGCATTGCAGATATTTTCATTCGGATATGCGTAAAGAGAAAGATTCGGCATCCATTCTACAGCTGGATTTCCTTCACCTGAATTGGCGATGACATGACCTTTCTTGGTATAATCCGCAGAACTGTTTTCTGCGTCAATATAACTGTTATAAACGAGAGATTTCACATTCGCATCTGCAAGATCGCCATCGTTGGCCTTCGCAATATTGTACCATTTCAACGGCTCAATTCTTAAAGTATTTGTACCATCAAAGGCATCAATTTTGTCTGAATAAGTGGAATTACCGGCCGCATTGATAAGATAAATTCTATCAACTGAGAACTCAAGGGCCTGAAGGGCAGGAGAAGTAAAATTCTTTGTAATCTTTTTGATGACAATTCTTGAAGCGATACGATCAACAGCGACCGCGATGGCATCACCTGTCTTGAGCATGTCCTTGTCCTCTGCTTCTCCGATCATCTCGAAATTTGAGCGAGTGTTATTCTTCAGCTCCGAAATCTTCGCAAGGAGCTCAGTCCTCGTCGATACATCCTGATACTGCGGTGCATTGATCAATGCAATGACATCTTTTTTACCTGCGGTACAAGAAATTGTCTGAGTTGTCATGGCAGCACTCGTACAGACTTCAAGTTCATCCTCATTGGCACGGAACACGAAGAACTGTACATTATTGACCTTTGCTTCATCTGCCGTATCTTCTACGACTGCTTTTGTAGTGATACCATGACCGATGGCATTCAATGTTACCTCGACCATTCTTTCCTCTTGAGGAAGAACTGATTCTGACTGTGCTGAAGGACCCATCTCCTTGTTGCAAGCCACAAGAGCCGCGAATGCGGCTGCATAAATTGCGATTTTTTTCATCATGTGATAAATAATAAAAGTTAATAAAAAAGATATTATTGATTTGTTCCTTAATGTGTTTCTGAATATAGCAGCCGTCTATTTTTCAATATTCAAGTTCCTCTTCCTGATTGAGACCATATCTCTTGATAAGAACTGCGATTTCCGGATCAAGATTACCACGAAAGACATACGACGGATCACCCTTGCAGGCATCCAGATAATGTTGTACCGCATTCTGGTCGTCTCCGTTTCTACCGTAAAGGACAGCAAGCATGTAATTGACCTGCGGTGTCTTGTCCAGGTTCTTGAGAATTGCCATTGCACTGGCATTGTAATCGAGACAGACATACGCGATCGCGGCATTGTAATCATTGTAAGGACGGAGAAGCGTAATCGCAGTCTTATAATCTCTGTCACGGATAGCCTGCACGCCATTCATATAAGTGGTGTCAAGCACCGTGGTATGTACGGTATCCTTGACCATGCCCTTGCGGTGGAGGAGAAAATCGAACTTGACGGTACGCAGTCTCGGATAAAGCTCCTCACGAAGGTATCTGTATGAGTCATCCCTCTGCATCCTGACTTCCCTCTCGTCCTTGTTCCTGATTCTTGAAAGAGCATCATACGATTTCTTCTGACTTACCGTAAGAAGGGTATCAGAAGCCACAAGCCTGTCAAGCATGGACCAGTTCTCTCCGTCGGAACGGTTGATGAACCTGATGGGAACCCTCTCTTCATCCTTCATGACATTCCCCTCTTCATCAACACGGAAACCATTCTCGGCATCCAGGGAATCAGTATAATGTTTCATCCATCTGTCAAAATATGCGGAAATCCCGGCTGAACGTCTCTCCGCAAGTCTCGTATTGAACGATTCCCTTCCCTCAGGAGACGCCGATGCCGTCACCACGATGGAATCAAGGTCAAATTCCTTATCCTCCATCAAAGATGCGAGATTCTTTTTGATACGGGTAATTTCAATGGCATTGTTGCTGAGCCTGTCATCGACATCACTTTTACCCAGTGCGAAATCAATATAGCAGGAGGTGTTCGCTTCAGCACGTCGCTCTATGACCTTCAGAAGATACTTCTCGGTACCATCCACAAATGCTGACATCGAACTGATGTAGAAAGTAAGCGGGTCCGTCGGTGGAATGCTGTACAGCATCCTGTCGGATTCATAGATGGAACCGGTCAGGACAATATCTACCTTTCTCAATTTCGGGCGGGTCTCGATGGTCTGGACATAATTATAGACAAAATCTCCGTTGATGTCCTTGATGACCTTGTCAAGCCGAAGACCTTCATTGCTGATCGGTACCTTGACATACTTGCGGTACATCTTTTCCTTGCGTCTGATTCTCCACCTGTTGAGTCTTCTTGCTATCTTGTTGGTATAGTGTTCGACAGCCTCCTTCTCCGTCACTCCATAGACGGAAGCGAACTGTTCATCGCTGACTCTCGACGTATCTGACTTGAACGCGTAAAGTTCCGGAATGTTCCTCTGAAGGAAGAGTTCCAGCTGCCAGATATTCACGAACTTCGAGGTATCCTGAATGATCCTCGAGAGAAAGCGCTCATATTGCTGATAGCCACGAAGCTGTGCTTTTCGGTATTCGGCGCCTGTAATGACGACGCTTTCAAGTCTGACCG
>RCNI01001213.1_pt1 | contig 14339 bp, 9 predicted proteins | sample 2041151 | NCBI WGS metagenome assembly RCNI01 (sample SAMN09708214, study PRJNA481090) | feces metagenome | isolation source: feces | place: Antarctica: Albino Rookery | reverse complement strand
TTGTGCATTTGTATGCTGGCCCTTGCGGGCTGCGGCAAAACGGAAGAGAAGAAAGACCTGTTGGTTGAGACTGCTTCGGGTGCATCGGAGACTGCCGTTGGAGAGAAAAACCAGGAAACAGCTGTCAGGCCGGAAACCTCTTCCGCAGGTCAGGAAGCTGCCATGAAGCAGGAAACCGTGGATCTCTCCGGCAGTGTACAGTCGGAACAGGATCAGACAAAGAAGGTCGCTGTTTACGGCCCTGCCGACTGGCAGTGCCGCAGCTACAAGGTTCAGCCCCTCAAAACCCCTCTCCAGGAGCTGGGAAAGATTCTTCTGCCTGAGGAAACCGGTCGGGAGGTGACAGATGAGCTGGGACACAGCTTCCTGGAGACCGACAGCGGAAAGAAGATCTACAATAATGATTTCGTTCTGACTCTGAAGCAGACGGAGGAGAAAAAGGCCTGGGACTACGCCGAAATTCAGGGCCTGCTGCTAAGTCGTGCCGCTGCATATCCTGAGGAAATGGGCCGGGATCTGGACTTTATGCCTGCAAAAGAGGCAGAAACCTATGTGGCAGACCTGCTCAGAAGCCTCAATATGCCCCTGGAGCCCCAGCTGGAGGTCATCATGGGCATGGAACATCAGGCCCTCATGGATTATCAGCAGGAGCTGCTCAAAAACGATCCCTACTATGACCCCTTCGGCAACATCACCGAGCTTACGGATCTGACCGAGAATCAGGACAGCTACTATCTGAAATTCAGCTTCACCCTGGACAGCCTTCCTGTTTACTGCGAGGACTATATGACTTTCAGCAGTGACCCCCTTCTCTGCGCCAACCATTTCCCTCATTTTGGTACGATACTGGATGAGAAAATGCCCGATCGGTACATTGCAGAAGCCATTGTGACCCGGGAGGGCCTTCAATACCTGCGGGTGATGGGAGCTATTTCCAAAGTGGAGCCGGGAGAAACCCTGCCTATGGCCTCTGCTGAGACTGCCGCAGAAAAAACCCATGCTCTGCTGGTGGATTTCCCGAAGCAGGAGTGTGAGCAGTTCCTTTTGAAGAGTGTTCGGTTCAGCCTAGTTCCCTTTCTGAATCTCCAGACCGGAGAACAAGAGCTTGTTCCTCTGTGGGGTGCTGAAACCAGCTATCTCCGTCCGAATGGAAAGTGGACACGCGGAAGCAGCGGAGAAACAGAGTTCTTCCTGAACCCTGCTACCGGCGAAGATGCCTACCGGTAATTCTCAATAGAGCCCTCTGATTGCAGTTTAAAATCGCCGCTCAGGAATCCTGAGCGGCGATTTTCCCTGCATTGAATGCCATAGATGGCACGGCTGCCAAACTGGGATAGTCAAGATTTTCAGTGTTTGGGCTCCCAAAGGCATTGCTTGCCATTTTTGTTTGGAATACAAAATACGGCCCTCTGCATAATAGGGCTTCATAAAAATCAGCTTAACAATCACACCGCCGAAATCGGAAATTTTCCTGATTTCGGCGGTGTTTCTTCTTTTATGAAAGTGAAAATTTATTATGGAGGGAAAACATCAGATGCAGAGACAGACTGCTTCAGAGCCCCAGACAGAGGGGACATGGGTTCCTGTTACCTTGGGACACTCCAGATAGATATCATCTTCTTCCTGAAGAGGCTGAATCTGAATTGTGGCGGATTTTACGGCGAGGTTTTCCACATTGACCACCCAGAGATCTCCATAGAGGTAGAAATCGGAAATCAGTTCATTTCCTGCCCAGAAACCGGCGACATTGCCCTGGGCACCAATGACAATCCACTTGGTCTTCTCATCCCAGGAAACCGTGTATTCTGTGGTCAGATCCGGAATGTGGAGATAATCCAGAAGCATTTCGGAAGAATGGGTTCTTTCAGTCTTCACGACATCCAGAGGCTGCAGGGGGGTGGGAATATAGCAGACAGGGGCAATCAGCTTGACCTGGGTATTGCCGATCTGGTTCATACCGAGCTGCAGAGGAATCTGCTCCCCGTTCTCCAGCACAACCACAGGGTCGATGTTGGGAATCTGCTGCAATACCAGGGTGGAGTCCTCCATGGAAACTGGCTGGGCTGTGATATACTGGAATTTAAGTCCGGCCAGAGTCAGATTGATCGGGAGGATAAAGCAGCATTCACTGGGAATATCCAGAGTCAGGGAAATCTCCCTATCCCGGAAATCGAACCGGAACTGCTCACCGGGATGTGCCGGAAGCTGGGTCAGACGCATATGGTTGTTTACAAAGAGAAAACCGCCTTTTCCGTCTGTCCGGAGAGCACATCTGAGAATGGTTCTGTCGTCCAGAGAAGCGGGCTTCAGATCCGGCAGAACAGTGTCCATGGGTGCCAGAATGGAGCCGAAATGATGGAGAAAGCTATGAATCCGCTGGAGGCGGAAGTAGCTTTCCCGAAGCTGACCCTGATCGCCGATGGGAGACTGGAAGTCATAAGAGAAAATGGGATAGTCGTTCTGGTATCCGGTGTCCCGGATTTCCTGCATGGTGGTTTTGCCTACGGGGTTCATTCCGCCGTGGTACATATAATAGCCCAGCAGATTGGCTCCGCTGCCGATTTTGGTGACCACCAGGGATTCAATGTCCAGGGCGGAGAAATAGGGCCTTCTGTGATAGGTTACCTGGTTTCCCGGGCCGACCTCACAGGTCAGATGGGGATAGAGTCCCTCGTATTTGGATTCCTGTGTCTTGGTTCTGCCCAGCAGGTCAGCACCTACCAGCTCATCGCAGCGCTGCAGAGAGAAGCAGTAGCTGCCGTTGTTTTTGAGAGGCTGGGTGTTCTGCTCCCAGGGAGCTTCCGGATAACCGCCGAACATGGGCAGCAGGGTGTCGGGAAGATCTGCATTGCCCCAGGCGGTGGCGGTGAGCAGGGGAGCGGTTAAACCGGCATCCAGTACCATCTGCCGCAGGGCCTCCAGATATTCGGCACCGTTGGTAAGCTCGTTGTCCACCTGAATACCCAGCAGAGGCAGACCTCTGATTTCGTCGGCAAGCTTCTGAATGTAGTTTCGCACATAGTCGATATAGGGCTTTTTCAGGGTGCGGAGGCAGTCACGGCATTCCTGGCAGACCCAATCGGGGAAGCCGCCGTTACGGCATTCGCCATGGCTCCAGGGGCCGATTCTCAGGAAGAATTTCAGACCCAGCTTGTTGCACAGGGAGATAAAACGGCGAAGATCCCGGTTGCCGGAGAATGTGAACTCTCCCTTGGTTTCCTCGTGGTGAATCCAGAAGACATAGGAGGCAACCACCTCAATGCCTCCGTCCTTCATCTTCTGCAGCTCTTTTTCCCACTGGTCGGCAGGATAACGGCTGTAGTGGAATTCGCCCATGACACCCAGCCAGGGCTTTCCGTCCTTTAGCAGCATCCGGTTGGTTACGGTGATATGCTCGTCGCCGAATCCCTCAAGAACCTTGGTCTGGGGTGTCGGCTCCACTGCTTTGAAATACATATTACATCCTCCACAAATCTGATATTATGATGTGAAAATAAAAGAAAGATCAAGTCTGTGCCTGGAAGAGATTGTCCTTTGCAACTCGGAAAATATTGTCTCTGCCCAGAATCCGCCAGCGGGCATATTTCTCCGTGATAAAGGGAGAGTCCTCCTCCTGGTTCAGTTCTTTCAGCTTTTGTAAATAGGGCTCTGCACGCTGCTCATTGTCAAGCTCTCCGTCATATTGATCGATACAGTGATAATAGAGGCTTTGCAGTTCTGCCCACTCCTCCATCCATCGGACATTTTTCCGGAAATCATCTCCGGTGACCTGAGAAAGCTGAGAGAGAATTTCCTGAATTTTCCGGTATGCATCGTCGAATTTCCGGGAATGCAGACTGTCCAGGTCCCTGTTTCGGTTGATAATGTGCTCTGCGTACCAGTCATGGGTCATGGCTTTGGAATTCCACAGATTGGGCTCCAGGAGATTTTCACAGATCTCCCGAAGAAGCTCTGCTCCCAGCGCCTGACCCTCCTGTCCGAACAGCTCGCCGGAAAGAATCTGATAAAGCTCCTCCAGGGACAGAGAAGGATTGTAGGAAAGAAGAGAAAGCCAGCGCAGATTGATGCTGGACTGGAACCAGCAGTCAAGGGGGAGATACAGGGAAACCGTTCCCCGATAGCCGTAGCCGACCATGGCGTTGATGGTATCCCTGGTGAAGCGGGGATTGAGCATCACGTTGGAGCGGTAGCGGTAGTGATCGGCGGTCTGATAGTCGAAGTAGAAGGCGCCTCCGGCATTTTTCGAGGCGGTGCCCCATTGGCTGGCTACCTCATCCCGGACATGGCACACAAGCACTGACATATTTTCCGGCATTTTCGTAGCAGGCCGGGGAAAACTCTGAGGGGTGTAGGCAAGATGTTCCACAATGAGATCGGGACGTACCTTTTTTACCTTTTCTGCAATGACGCAGTTGGAGCGGAAAATGGTCTGGGGATCTTTGCATTTTTCGCATTGGCAGTAACCGCCTCCATCCAGGGGCCAGGTGCCCAGGAACTTGAACCAGGGCTTGTCCTCAGCAAAACGGGCAAAGGAGTCTGCCAGGGCTTCCACAGCCTCCTGGTTGGAGTAGCAGATCTGACCGGGCATTCTCACCCCGTTAATCTTGGCAAACCACTGGGGGTGTTTCAGAAACAGCTTCCGCTTGGGGAAGAAATAGTCGGTGGAATGCTCGCTCATGTCGATCACAATTCCCCGCTTCTGCAAATGGGGGAGCAGCTCCTCACCGATTTCGTCCCACAGGATGGCATGGTCACCACAGGTGGTGTCGTCCAGCCGGTGGATAGAGGTGAGCAGGAAGTTAAAGCCATTTTTGGCCATCCAGTCCACAGCATCCTTTGTTTTGGAAAGGGTGGCCTTGGTGGTATTGTACAGGCAGATGCCCCGGTATTCCAGCCATGGCTCACGGCGCAGGAGAAAATCCTCAGCCAGGGGCCATTCCTTTAATATAGGTATATATTCTCTGTGTTTTCCCGGAAACAGAAAATGGCAGCCCAGGTTCCGCAGCAGTTCATAAACACCGTGGAGAATTCCCCGCTCCAGAGATGCAGAGATCACCACAAAATTGCTGTGACAGGAAATCTGGTAGCCGTCATGGACAAAGCCATCCTTCACAAGCTTCAGCTGAAAGATCCGATCCGTGCCGGACGGAAAAACCCGGGAAAGGTAGGCTCCCAATTCCGAGGCGGCAAATTCAATTACATCAGAAACATTTCTCTCAGAACCAATTATTTGAATGGTGGGGTACATAACGATCATCACATCCTTTTACATTTTGCACAGGGCAGTCACCCATGTGACTATGTTAAAAAGAGCATACCATGTATGACGTTTGTTTCAAATGGCGAAAATTATGATTCTGTGTAAAAATTTGCTGACTTTGGTGATTATAGATAAAAGGATCGTTTTAAACAGCAAGGTATCTGTTTGATATGCAATAAAACGAAAAAGTTAACAAATTGATCAAAAACAGACCGATTTCTCTTTATTTTTATGGAAGTTTTTAAGAATATGATCGTCTTTATGCACAATGAGAGCTTTCTGTGACGGGGAAATTTATTCAAACCGGACAAATTATACCATGCAATCATAAATTTCGACATGTAATTCTCAGAGCCGGTAGAGTATAGTAAGCGTATAAAGTTCAGTTTCGGAAAGGGGACGGATTTAATGAAAAGGAAAACCGCAAGAAAGAAAGATCCAACACAGAATCTAGCTCAGAGGCTGATTCGATCAGACCAGACACAGCTGCAGAGCTTTATATGGCCAAGCTTGATTCTCTGCTTTGTGTTCTGTTATATTCCTATGGGCGGCATCATCATTGCCTTTAAGGATTATAACATGTTCTCCACCATAGCAACTGCACCCTGGGTGGGATTTAAATATTTCCGGGAATTCTTCACAGACCCGGCACTGAAAAATGTGCTGCGAAATACACTGGCCCTCAACGGTCTTGCGCTTCTGTTTGCATTTCCTGCTCCCATCCTGCTGGCACTGTTCATCAATGAAATTCGCAACACGAAATTCAAAAAGGTGATTCAGACCATTACTTATCTGCCCCATTTCCTGTCTTGGGTTATTTTCGGCGGTATCGTGATGGAGATGCTTCTTCCTACCGGTGCAATCAGCGTATTTCTCTATAAGCTGGGCTTCACCGATCAGCCGCTGAATCTTTTGGCCCAGGGAAATGCATTCTATGTGATCTATACTATTATAAATATCATCAAGAATGTGGGCTTTGGCTCCATCATCTATGTGGCCGCCATTGCAGGCGTGGATCAGAACCTCTATGAGGCAGCCATTCTGGATGGCTGCGGACGGTTCCAGAAGATGCGCTATGTTACCATTCCCTGCATTGCAGGAACCATCGTGATTATGCTGATTTTCCAGATCAGTGCCATCCTCAACACCGGCTATGAGCAGATTATTCTGCTGCAGAACCCCCTGAATCTGGCCTTCAGCGAAACCCTGGATACTTATGTTTATAAGATCGGCATTGCCCAGTCCCGATATTCCTATGCGGCAGCTGTTGGCCTGTTTAAGTCTGCTCTCTCGGTTGCCCTTATGCTGATAGCAAACTGGACATCCAAGAAGTTCCTGAACAGAGGCCTGTTCTGAAAGGAGAAATCAAATTGAGCAGAAAAAACAGACGACTCAGAAAAAATAATGATACAGTATTTCAGTGGATCAATAATATCGTGATGGTCTTGGTTGGCTTCATTATGGTTTATCCTCTGTGGTACTGCGTGGTTGGCAGTTTCAGCCAGGGCATGGACTATATGCGGGGCGGCGTTTACTTCTTCCCCAGAAAATGGACCACTGCAAACTATCAGGCCGTATTTATGGACAGCGCCATCATCCAGGCCTTCTACATCACTTTCTTAAAGTGCTTAGTCGGCACGGTCACCAGCGTTCTTTGCACGGCCATGGCAGCCTATGCGATCACCCGTCCCCAGCTCCGTTATAAAAAGGTGTACATCCCTTTTATCATGTTGACTATGTTTTTCAGCGGCGGTCTGATTCCCTACTTCCTGCTGATTGTGAACATCAATCTCTATGATTCCTTCTGGGTGTATATCATCCCCGGCCTGTTCAGTGCCTACAACATGATCATCATTCAGTCGTTCATGCGTGAGATTCCTGCCGAACTGGTGGAGTCAGCAAAGATCGACGGTGCCGGAGAGTTCAGAATTTTCTTCCAGATGATTCTGCCGCTTTCCAAACCTGTACTGGCCACCATCGCTCTGTTCACGGCAGTAGGACACTGGAACTCCTATTTTGATTCCATGATGTATACCGCATCGGACAGCCTGCAGACCATTCAGCTGTTCCTGAAGAAAGTTATTACGGACCCCGCTGCAGCGCAGGGCCTGGGCAGTGCCGCTTTGTCCATTCCTACCCAGGCTGCCTCTATTACCCCTCAGGTGGTAAAGCTGGCTACAATGGTGGTTGCAGCACTTCCCATTGTCTGCATCTATCCCTTCCTGCAGAGATATTTCGTCAAGGGCGTTACCATGGGTGCTGTCAAGGGCTGACCATGGATCACCGATATAAAAAATTAGGAGGATAAAAAATGAAACTGAAGAGACTACTTTCACTGGGACTTGCAACCACCCTGTTGGCTTCCCTGATGGCCGGCTGTGGTGCCGGTAAAGCAGCACCCGAAAACGATGTCAAGGCTCCCGAAGCAGCACAGGAAGTCAGTGCCGAGAAGACTGCCTTCGAGCACAGCTGGGAGGAAGACACTTCTGACTGCACTGTAACCTGGTTCTTCGCATACGACTGGTACGGCAAGAAGTTTGACCCCGTAAACCATGAGTTCGACAAGAAGCTCTATGAAAAAACCGGTGTGAAGATCGAAATTCAGACCGGCGACGTGGACAAGCTCAACATGCTGATCAAAACCGGCAAGCTCCCCGACATCATCACCATGGATGCAAACTCCACCCAGAGAAAAATGCTGGAGAAGAGCGGCATGGTTCAGCCTCTGGACGTCCTGAGAGACAAGTATGCTCCTGACCTCAACGAGCCTCAGTCCATGGTTAAATGGTACACTGCAGAGGATGGCCATTGGTACAGCATCGCCAGCTTCTACTATGATGAGGACAATACCACTCAGAACAACGGTTTCTATGAGACCCATAACCAGAATTTTGCCCGTCAGGACATCCTGAATCAGATCGGCATGACCTATGAGGACCTGCACACCAAGGAAGGCTTCATCAAGGCACTGAGAGCTGTAAAGGATCAGAAGATTCAGTATAACGGTCAGCCCGTAATTCCTTATGCTTGCCTGGGAGAGGGCGGTGCAAAAATGCTGGCACAGCAGTTCGGCGCTGCCCAGGAGGACAAAGAGGGTAACTTCCAGTCCATCTATGTGACCCCCGAATACCGTGAGGCAATGCTGTTCCTGAATCAGCTGTACAACGAGGGCCTGATGACCGATATCAGCCTGACTGCTACTCAGCAGCAGCTGATGCAGGAAATCAGCGCAGGTCATGTCTTTGCAAACACCGGCTGGTCCAACCTTGAGCATGCCCGTACTGCTCTGGCTGCCTCCGATCCTGAGGCACTGGTGCTCTATGCAGGTCAGATGTGCGGCGATACCAACGAAAAGGTCATGGTTCCTGCCAACGGCAACATGGGCTGGACCGCAACGATGATTAACTCCAAGGCTAAGAATCCCGACAGAATCATCCGCCTCTTTGCCTATATGAGAACTCCCGAGTGCATTCTGGACGATGTCTGGGGTGTCGGCGGCTGGAAAATGAACGAGAACGGCAAGATCGAGAGAGTTCCCGAAATGATGCAGCTTAAGAACGAGAACCCCACCATGTACCACGAAAAGTACGAAGGTGATCTGGCCTATGTAGGCGACTACACCTTCATTCAGGGTACCTGGCCTGATGACGGCACCGTCTTCTCCCAGGACTGTGAGAAGAAGACACACGACGACTCCATGGTGATTTATGACGACAAGTGCTTCAGCGGTACCGCTCCTGAGGCAGGCACTGACGAAGCTGCCATTAACGCCAGAATTGAGGAGTACATGAAGCAGGCTGTGGGTCGGATTGTCACTGCCAAGGATGCGGATGCATGCAATGAAGAAATGGATAAGACCCTGGCAGAGATCGAAAAGCTGGGTCTCAGCAAGCTGGTTGAGTATCAGAACGGTATTTTCCAGCAGAACAAGGAAAAAGCAGGCATCAAGTTTGTTTATCCCGGCAATGAGTAAGCCGTTATAAAAAAAGGTCCCTGCAAAGGGACCTTTTTTAAAAGAAAAACCAGACACGGAAAGAGCTGAAATCCGCTCTGTCTGTAAAAAAAGATTGCAGGCTTTGGCCTGCAATCCTTTTTGGTCAGAGGGTGGGGGGCTGCTTCTGAATCCGGAACCGGAAGATGGTCTGTTCATTGGAGCTTTCACCCTGGATAAAGTATTCGTTTCCGTAGAACAGCTTCAGCCGGGAATTGATGTTGTTCAGCCCGATATGTTCTCCTTTGGTGGTGATGGTTGCGGGGCTGTTTTTCAGCCGCTCATTCAGCTCTGCCAGATGCTCTGCATTCATGGCCTGACCGTTGTTTTGGATGGAAAACTCAATGAAGGAGCCGATTTCCCTGGCGGAAATCAGAATTTTCAGGGGATCGGCATTGCCTCTGTATTTAAAGCAGTTTTCCACCATGGGTTCCAGTAAAAAACGGATGCATTGCTGGGAACGGATCTGATCCGGAATCTGAAATTGGATATCAAAGGGGATTTTCCGAATCTTCTGAATGGCAATATAGTTTTTTACATGCTCAATTTCTTCGTTCACCGTGACCATAAGATCCTTTGTGTTCATGTTATAGCGGAGCATCCTTGAAAAGGCAGAAATGGCATCGCTGTCCTCATACAGTCCGTTCAGTTCCATCCGGGAGGAAAAGACCTCCATGGTATTGTAGAGGAAATGGGGGTTGATCTGGTGCTGCAAGGCCAGAAGCACGGCTTCCTTTGCGGCAGTCTGCTGCTGGATCTTCTGAGTTGTCAGGCTGCGGATCTGCTGGAGCAGAAATTCGATTTGGTGAGCCATGACGGAGATTTCGTCATTTCTCTGGATGATCTTGTACAGGGATTTATATTCAGAACTGGGCGTGAGAGCAAAATCATTCTTGATGGCACGCTCCATCTCGTTAAGGCAGAATTGAATATCTCTGATGAGACGGCGGTTGTAGGCCAGAAAGCCTATGATCATGCAGATGAACAGTCCGGGGAAGAGAAGAGAGAGGGAGACCAGCAGAATCAGATCCGGGTTTCTGGGTGTAACTACAATGAGATCAAAGGGAACCTTCTGGAGAATTCTTCGGGAATAAATTTGATTGGAGTTGTAGACGGTGCTCTCCTCACTATCCATGTCGGTGAGATCTTTGATACAGCTGTAGTCCATAGGCCGGGAAGAGAAATTATAAATATAGTGTCCATCCACGTATTCCGGCTTTAGCTCTGCTTCCATCATCTCGTCCTGAATGGTGAACAGGTTCACGGGAACCGTGGCCTCAACGATGGCAGAAATGCCGTCTGCATTCTTGATTTTCTGCAGATAGTAGAGGTTGGAGGAGCAGGTGTTTTCTGCTGTTTCCGTCAGTGCATTGTGGTATTGATCCAGCCAGATGGTGTTTTCCTTGCTCTGGTAGAATTCCCGGATGGAATCTGTAAATTCCAGGCTTTCCTTCCTGTAGAAAATTCCGAAGCCTATGGGAATGGACTCATTTTCCATGTAGATTTTCAGGGGAATATCGGTTCGACTGTTTGTAACCTTGACAAATTCCTGTACCGTGGTACAGTAATAAACCAGATCCGTGCTGGATTCGTATTTTTTCTCCAGAAAATTGGTCAGGCTCTGATTCTCCACAATGGAGCTGCACATATTTTCCGCCAGCTCCACCTGTCTTTGAACAGAGTTCACGACCTGCAAAGCCATGCTGTAGTTCTGAACCATTTCGTTTTTCAGGTGTGCCTGTCCTGCATAGTAGATCAGCAGAATCCACACCAGCATAATGGGGGTAAGAATCAGAAGCAGAAAGGTAAGAACAAATTTTCTGAAAAGCTTGTTTTGGGACATATTTGCATCTCCATATCTACACGAGGTTTTTTTCACAGACAATTCGATCCCGGAAGGGGAGGCATTCAAGGAGGTAAAACATGAAAGTTCTGGTTGTTGATGACGATGAGCTTATCTGCGAGAATATCAAATCGAAGCTGGGCCGGATTCTCGGTGCCAGCAAGCTGGACTGCTTAATCGCTACCAATGTGGTGGATGCCAAGCGGATCGTCAGATCCGTTACACTGGATTTTGTGATCACTGATTTGAATATGCCGGGAATTTCGGGACTTGAGCTGGTAAAATACGTCCATACCAATTATCCCAGCACCAGAATCTATGTGCTCAGCGGCTATGATGACTATAATCTGGTTCGCCGTGCCTTCCTCAGCGGAGCAGAGGACTATCTGCTCAAGCCTCTTTCCATAGAGGAGCTGCAGGAAAAAATCCTTCACAGGGAGAATGGCACAGACAAAAAAGTGTCTCAGCAGAGCAGCCTGCCCCAGATGGAATCGGTGCTTAAATTCATCGAGAATAATCTGTCCAGGGAGCTGACCATGAACGAGGTGGCAGATTATGCGGCTATGAGCTATACCTATTTCAGCCGCCGCTTCAAGGAGGAGACCGGTCACAGCTTCCCGGAATATGTCAATATCCGTCGGGTGAACCTGGCCAAAAGCTACCTGGAGGACCCCAGTCTGCGGATTTCCGACATTGCCTATAAGGTGGGCTACAGCTCTGCATCCACCTTTTCCAAGGCATTCAAAAAGTATGAAGGCTGCTTCCCAACGGATTATCGGATGAGTGCAGTGGACGAAGAAAACGAAAGTTCCTGATCATTCTATCATAAAAAATACGGAAAAGATATAGGTAAGTCCCGTTTGTTCCGAGAGATTTCGAGAGAATTCCCGGACATCCGGAATTGATTCCGGAAATACCAATGGCTGTCATGTTCAGACAGCGGGAGGATTAGAAAAATGAATAAAAAGAAAGTTACCATGGTGATTGCCGGTCTGGGCGGCCGGGGCCATGATGCCTACAGCAATTATGCCCTTGCCCACTCCGATGACGTGGAGGTGGTTGCCGCAGCAGATCCCAGACCGGGCTGTCTTGACAAGGTCAGAAAGGAATGGGGACTGCCTGAGAATCGGTGCTTCACCACCGCAGAGGAAATGCTCTCCCTGGAAAAAATGGCAGATGTGGCTGTCATTGCCACCCAGGATCGGCAGCATGTGGCCCATGCCGAGGCCGCTTTGAAGGCTGGCTACCATCTGCTTCTGGAAAAGCCCGCAGCAGTGGACATTGAAGGCTGCATGAAGATACTGAATCTGGCAAAGAAATATAACAGACATGTGGTTGTCTGCCATGTTCTCCGTTATACCCCCTTCTATAACACCATCAAGCGGATGATCGAAGAGGGACGTGTAGGCGATGTTGTGAACATCCAGGCCATGGAGAATGTTGGCTACTGGCACCAGGCACACAGCTATGTCCGGGGCAGCTGGAGAAATAAGGAGGAGTCCAGTCCCATGATTCTGGCAAAGTGCTGCCACGACATGGATATCCTCATCTGGCTCACCGGTAAGCGGGCCCGTTATGTCAGCTCTTACGGCGACAACTATCTTTTCAACGAGGCTCATGCCCCGGAGGGGGCAGCACTGCGGTGCTGTGACTGCGCTGTCCGAAATGAGTGCCCCTTTGATGCCGTGCGCTACTACCTGGAAAGCGAGGAAACCGGTGTGAAGGGTGGCCGGACCGGCTGGCCTGTCAACGTCCTCAACCCCAATCCTACCCCGGAGAATATTGAGGAGGCCCTGAAAACCGGCCCCTATGGCCGCTGTGTTTACCATTGCGACAATGACGTGGTGGATCATCAGGTGGTCAATATCGACCTGGACGACGGTGTTACCATCAATTTCACCATGTCCGCATTCTCCGACCGCTGCTTCCGTTCTATCCGGGTGATGGGAACCAGAGGCTGCATTGAGGGCAATATGGACGACTCCACTCTGGAGTGGCACGATTTCTTCGGTCACAGTGAGAAAATTGACATTCATGTGGAGACCGAGTCCATGGCTGGCCACGGCGGCGGCGACAAGCTGCTGATGGACGAATTTGTGAAGCTGATGCAGAGCGAATCTGCCGAGAATATCCAGACCTCCATCGAAAAGTCCATTGAAAGCCATGTGGTTGCACTGCTGGCAGAGGAATCCAGAATCCACCAGGGAGAGAGTATTCCCATTAAGCTGTAATTCCGGTTGACTGACGGCCGGGCATTGTTTCTTCATTCAAGAGAGGGGTAAGCTATGAAAAGCCTGTTTTCCACCGATTCCATTTTGTTCCGGGTTATGAGCAGAGTGGCAGATCTGATGCTTCTGAATATTATTTTCCTGATTTCCTGCCTTCCCGTGGTCACGATCGGTGCTGCCATGACGGCGATGTATACCGTGTGCTTTCGGATGGATACGGACAGGGAGCAGGGAATTTTCTCTGTGTATTTCCGTGCTTTCCGGGACAACTGGAAGCAGGCTACGGGAATCTGGATGCTGCTGTTCTGGTTTCTTTGCGCCGCAGTCTTCGAGAGCATACTGTGCAGCAGAGCTTCCGGGTTGATCCACTATGGATGGTTGGTGCTGGCACTGGCATCTGTTTTGGATCTGATGGTCATTGCCATGGCCTTTCCCATGATCAGTCAGTTTGAAAACAGGTGGAAGCAGACACTGAAGAATGCTCTTTTCCTCAGCTTGGGCCATCTGCCCACTACCTTGTGCCTGGTATTTTTTCAGGTGTTTCCCCTGATTATACTGGTGAAAAGCCCGGTTTACTTTCTGAAAATCGGAATGTTCTGGCTGCTGCTCTATTTTGCAGCCGCCGCCTATGTGAGCGCAAAGCTCCTGAGAAGAGCATTTGCTCCCTTTTATCCCCAGGAGAGCTGACTGCCCACGGCTTCCCTCATGCGCAGCTTTGCGCATATTTTCCCAAACTTCTTTTCCATATCCGACAGGCCGCTTTCGAGCGGCCTGTTTTTTGCCCCTGTCTGCCGTCCCACTGCTCTGTGAAAACAATAGGATTCTGCCCGCTGCCTTTTTAAGACAGCGGGCATTTTCTCTGTCAGGATTGTAAGATATGTATTATATAAATCTTAAAAGCATCCCGGCAGGTTGCGTGGTATTATAAAATTATCAGAAGGATTCTTCCCCAATGGTTCAAATAAATATAAATCCTTGCAATGCTTTTGGTGCTGTGTTATCATGAACCTGCATAGA
>RCNI01001211.1_pt1 | contig 14342 bp, 8 predicted proteins | sample 2041151 | NCBI WGS metagenome assembly RCNI01 (sample SAMN09708214, study PRJNA481090) | feces metagenome | isolation source: feces | place: Antarctica: Albino Rookery | reverse complement strand
GGCGTCGTCATATTTTATTTCAAAATACAGACATGGCCAATAGACCAGTCTGTTACAAAGTTAGTCATTTTGCCGGAATTACAGGCAATTCACTGCAAAAAAATATTCATTTCAGCCCATATTTGTTTATTTACGAAATAACGGAAAATAATATTGATGAGGAGATTAAGAATGTTGGGAGGCTATGGGGCATGGATATAGAAAAGCAGTATAATACCATGAGTTGGGTTCATTTGGCGATGAATTGGTGCTATATGTAAAGTATATATACCATGATTCATTTTAAATTGAACGCTGCATGTGAAAATTCTAGATAGGTTGAGTTCTGCAAAGGATATAGTAAGGACTCTTGTAGGATATATCAATCACTTTGAAGATGTTTATGAGTCATAAACTGCTAACTTGAACTGATTTATGAAGATGACGAACATTTTGAAGTGGCAACAATCCGAAAATTTGGGATAGTTCAAATATATTTCTTTGTTTTCGCTTCTTATTCAAATCAAATGCGTAACTTTGCATTTGACGCAATCTATAATTGAATGCAATATGACGAATTTGAATTGTATAAAGGCTGTTTTAGCTGAAAAGGGAATTATGAGTAAGTGGCTTGCTAAAACTTTGAATAAAGATCCGGCAACGGTATCAAAGTGGTGCAACAATCATTCACAACCCGATTTATACACATTGGCACGGATAGCAGAAGTATTAGATGTGGATATACACAAATTGATTTGTCATACAAAAGAAGAATAGATTCTATAAATAGTAGCAAATGAATGTAAACGGCATAGACATAGAAATTGAATATAAGCCCATAAAGCATATTCACCTATCTGTTTACCCACCGGACGGCAGGGTTCACGCCAGTGTACCTACTGATACGACCGATGGGCAGATAAGAATGTTTATTCTGTCCAAATTCATTTGGCTGAAAGAAAAAATTGAGGAGGCTACTTGCCATAACTATCAATCGAAGAGAGAATATGTAAGCGGAGAAGCCCACTATTTCAAGGGTTCTCTATATAGATTGAAAATAGAGATTGAGAGCAGTGGTAAGCAAACAGTCGGTATTGATGGCGATTACATTGTCGTTAGATGCCGTCGAAAAGAAAATGCAGAGTTGCTCTTGAGTGAATGGTATAGATCTGAGCTTAAAGATATATTGCCTCGATTGATAGAGCGTTGGTACAATCGTATCGGCACTGAGATTCCGACCTTTGATATTCTGTCCATGCCACAGCGATGGGGCAGCTGTAATAAAGCCAAGAAGCACATAGTATTCAATCTTGAACTTGCCAAAAAGCCGATTGAATGTATTGAATATATTGTTGCGCATGAGGTGATACATCTTGTGGAACGGACGCATACCGATAGATTCTTCAGGCTTCTTGATACCTATTTTCCTAACTGGAAGATGCTGCGCGACCAATTAAACGAATATCCTGTAAATGTTTTATAAATCATGCGGTTATGAGCGATTATATAGATCAGAAAGAAAGAGAATATCAAAACGAAATAGTTAAACTGTTTTGTGATGAACTAAAATATGATTATTTAGGTAAACTGCAATACGCCAAAAGCAAGACTACACTTGATAATGGAGAAAAGAACTCGCCCATTATTGACAGTGAGGTAAGACGTTTTTTAAGTTCGCCAAGTAATCATTATACCGATTTTCAGATTGAAGAAGCTCTTCGTATATTAAAAGAAGAAACACGCTTGCCTGATAAAAAGCGTGGAATTTTATCCGATACGAGTAATAGTGTTTACGAGCGTCTGATTACTCACATAGCCATTCAACCCGATGCGGAGCATAAACATGAAAATGTCACGCTGTTCGATTTCGACAATCCGCTTACCAATCACTTTGCCATAGCAGAAGAAGTGAGTTATATCGATCCGCTGACAGGAAAGCATAGCCGTCCGGATATAGTTGTCTATGTCAATGGTATAGCCCTTTGTGTGATTGAACTCAAACGTAGCACGGTATCGTTCGAAGAGGGTATAAAACAGTCGTTAAGTAATGAACTTGACTTGATACCGTCATTCTTTACCACTACCCAATTTACTGTTGCTGCAAGCGATAAAAATGGCTTCAAGTATGCTACAATACTAACTCCTCAAAAATTTTGGTGTCATTGGAAGCGCGACGACCATGCTGTTGGTGTAAAGTTGACTGACAAAGAGGCATTCCGTGAATTTTTCAGAAAAGATGTATTTTTCGATCTCTTCCGTTATGGAGTAATCAATGATGGGGGAAGAAAGAAAGTGATGCGTCCACACCAATTCCATGCTTTGCGAGCTGCCATGCCACGCTTGAAAGAGAAAACAGATGGTGTGATATGGCACAGTCAAGGCTCAGGCAAAAGCCTGACGATGGTATGGTTGGCTAAATACATACGCCGTAATTTCAACAATCCTCGAGTACTTGTCATCACCGACCGAACCGAACTTGATGTGCAAATCAACAACACGTTCTTGGGGGCTAGTGAAAGTATTTATCAGGCAAAGAGTGCCGACGACCTGTTAGATGCTCTTCAAATGGTCAATCGTGGGAAAGACAATTCTCACAAGTCTTGGCTTGTGTGTTCGCTGATACATAAATTCGGCAGGCATATCAACCCTGAAACTGGGAAGGAAGAGGTGGGCGATGATAATGCCAACATCCCTTTAGAAAAGTATCTCGAAGAGCTGCAAGCATTGCTTAAAGCAAAATATCCTAATGGTTTCAAAGCCAAAGGTGAACATAAATTTGTGTTTGTAGATGAATGCCACCGTACACAGGGCGGTCGTCTACACGAAGCCATGCGTGCCATTATGGGCGGCGATGTCATGTTTATCGGTTTTACCGGCACACCGTTACTCCACGAGGAGAAGAAAAAAGGCGGTTACGCCCAATATACCAAGGTGGCCAATGAATCGGAACATCGTTTTGGCCCGTTCATTCACAAATATCTGCACAAAGAAGCCGTTGACGATAAGGTTATCCTCGACTTGCAATACGAGGGGCGCGATGTGGAACAAGAGGTCTCTGACAAGAACAAACTGGATGAGAAACTTGATGAGATGATGAAAGGCGTTGCCGAAGAGAATCGTAGAAATATCGAAGACCGCTGGGCTACTGTTCAGAAAATCTATTCCAGTCGGGAGCGTATCGAACGCATTGCCAACTCCATATTCGACGATATGGCTCGCTATCCGCTCAATCAGGATTGGTGCAATGCCATGTTGGTGTGCGACAGCATCTACTCGGCATACAAATACTATCAGTATTTTCAGCATAAGGCGGACAATACCATTTTAAAAGACCATTGTGCTGTAGTTACCAGTTATAACCCGAACGATGGCGATTTGCGTAAAAAAGAGGATGGCGATGAAGCCACTCAGGACGAAGCCAAATTCAAAAACGAGATGGCAACCCAGTCGCACAAAGATTTGGGCGTGCGCAATGCCGAAGAATATGAGGTTAAAGCCAAACGTCTGTTTGTAAATCAACCGGCGTGTATGAAATTGCTTATCGTAGTAGATAAGTTGCTTACCGGTTTTGATTCACCTTCTGCTACTTACCTCTATATCGACAAGGATATGCGCGATCATAATCTATTCCAAGCCATTTGTCGAGTGAACCGCTTGGGAGTGGACTTGAAGCGCGACCCCGATGACGAAAATTCCGAGACCATTTTCACACATAAGGAGTTTGGCTTTATCGTTGATTTTAAGCATACTTTCTCCAATATAAAGAATGCTATTACCAATTTCAACGATGCCAATGGCGGTCTGTCGGGTTATGACCCCGAAGATATTGAGGGATTACTCGAAGATGCCATCACGCGAAATAAAAAACGACTCAACGATGCAAAGGAGGCATACGATGCCATGCGAAGCGATTGGGAGCGTCAAGGCATACATACTGTCGATGAGGTAGTGGAGTATTTTCTGACTGATTTTGAAAACAATCCGGCAAAGGAACGACGCTTGTTGTTCTATAAAATAACACAGGCTTTCGTAGTGGCATACCATAATATAGCCGACTATATCATTCGTGCCGGATTCACTCAGGAAGAGGCGGATTGTCTGCACAAGTCGGCTTGCGAGGCATCATCATTGCGCCAAAGGGTAAAACAGGCATCCGACGAGGATTTCGATGTCAAGATGCGCGACCCACAGATGCGTCAATTGCTCGACCGCTATATCCGTGCCGATGAAGCTGATACGATCATTCCTGCCACTGCCGATTTCTCTTTTCTCGACCTGCTCACATCGTCAAGCAATACCGATGATGCTGCCCGTAAAGCTGAGGAAGAGGCCGGAAGTAAAAAGGCTGCTGCCGAAAAGATAACAGCCAAAGCTCGCTTGGTAATCAACGACTGGAAGCAGCGCGATAAGGCACAAGGCGAGTCGTTTGCTGTTCGTCTGCAAACCATCATCGATGAGATTAAGAAGGAGACGGAAGTAACCGTTGAAACCATCAAACAGCTTATCGAACTCATTAAGTCCATGAACGGCAAGTCCGCAACTCCGGAAGCGTTGAAGTCTGACTTTGAAAAGGCGTTATGGAACAACCGCAGCGACTGGACTAAACATGACAACGATGCCGCAATAGAGCTTATCCTTACTATTAGCGAATATTTCCAGATAAAAGTGTTCGATGGCTGGAAAGACCTTACTCGTCCTGCCGGCTTCAAATGTCTGAAAGGGCTGAACAAGATTTTAGGCGAGAATAGTAACGAAGAGCAGATTTATGCAGTACACAGAATAGCTGCCAATAACTTATAATTAGACACACATCAATATGGCAATTAAAAAATCTCAGATATACAGCACACTCTGGAACAGCTGCGATGCGCTTCGCGGTTCGATGGATGCCAGCCAGTATAAGGACTATGTGCTGATGATACTTTTTATAAAATATCTATCGGACAAGGAAAGCGATGAAGATTCTATTTTCACTATCCCCGATGGCTGTCGGTTTTCTGATTTTGTACTGCTGAAGGGCGATGACCATATAGGCGAACAGATCAACAAGAAGTTGGAAGCTATCAAAGAGGCTAATGCCATGTTTCTCAATCGCCTTGCTTTGCCCAATTTCAACGACCCATCAAAACTCGGTAAGCCCAAAGAGATGCGCGAAACACTGAGCAATCTGATTGCAGCTTTCGAGAGCGAAGACCTTGATTTTAGTAAAAACCGCACTGCCGACGACGATATTCTTGGCGATGCCTATGAGTATCTCATGAAAAACTTTGCAGCCGAAAGCGGCAAGAGCAAAGGTCAGTTCTATACTCCTGCCGAAGTGAGTCGTGTTATGGCTAAGATGCTTCATCTTACGGTGTTTACTTCTCCATCCACAACCATTTACGACCCCACTTGCGGCTCCGGTTCGCTGCTGTTACGTGCTATTGGCGAAACGCCCAACGGAGCAACACCTTACGGTCAGGAGAAAGACAACTCCACGGCTTCACTGGCTATTCTCAATATGTTGCTGCATGGCGTAGATACGGCTACTATCGAACAGGGCGACACCATCAACAGTCCTGAATTTACCGAGGGCGGTCAGCTGAAAACGTTCGATGTGTGCGTGGCCAATCCGCCATTTTCTACCAAGTCGTGGCTGGGTGCTGCCGGTAAGGACGATGCTGTTTACCATCGCTGGACTGCCGAATTATGCCCACCCGACAAGTGTGGCGACTATGCTTTTCTGTTGCACCTTATTGCTTCAATGAAACCCGGTACGGGGCGTGGAGCTTGTATCTTGCCTCATGGCGTGCTGTTTCGTGGCAATGCAGAATACGAAATACGTAAGCATATTATCCGTCAAGGTTGGATTGAGGGTATAGTAGGACTACCTGCCAACATCTTTTTCGGCACAGGCATACCGGCTTCTATTATCTTGATTAACAAGCAAGGTGCTGCCAACCGCAAAGGCATTTTCTTTGTCGATGCCAAAGACGGATTTGTGAAAGACGGCAACAAAAACCGCTTGCGCGAGCAGGATATCAAGCGCATTGTGGACACATGGAATGCTCGTCATGATGTGCCGAATTATGCCAAGTTTGTGCCTATCAGCGGTGAGAACTCCATTGAGGCAAACGATTACAACCTGAATATTCCACGGTACATCCAGCCTGCCGATACTGAAATATGTCAGGACATCGATGCACACTTGCATGGCGGCATACCCAAGCACGATGTGGAGCAGCTTTCCGCTTATTGGACTGTATGCCCATCGCTTCGCAGTGCGCTGTTCGATGAAACAGCGGAACGTATCACGCTGCGCACAGATAAGGCAACGATTGCCAATGTCATTGCTGCCGACCATAGTTTCATCGAGCAAAAGAATCATTTTTCTCGCTCCATCAAGGCGTGGTGCGACAATATGCGCCCCTTGTTCCGTGGACTTACCACGAATATCAAACCAAAGGCATTGATAGAAGAGTGGGCACAATCGCTACTCGACATCATGAAAGAGGATAAAAGTCTTGTCGATGCCTACGATGCTTACCAGCAGCTGCTCATTTATTGGCTAGATACGCTTCAGGACGATTGTTACATCATTTCACGCGACGGCTGGAAGCCTACCTTACTGCGTGGTACAAAGAAAACTGCCACCTACGAGGATATGGTGTGCGACCTCTTGCCTGTTGATATAGTGCTAAAAGAATATTTTGCAGATGAACTTGATGAGATAGCTGCAATTACCGCCGAGCGTGACGAGGTAGCAGCCGAACTGCAATCCATGATTGATGCTGTCATAGAAGAAGCAGCCGAAGATGATGAAGATGAAATCAAGGCTCTTACCGGCGAGGCAAAGAAAACCAAAGATTATAAGGCTAAGGATAAAGTGCGCAAAGCTATTGATAAACGACTCAAAGAGAAGAAAACCGCACTTACCGAAGCCGTGGCAGACAAGTATGCAACTTTTACCGAAGCCGAGGTAATAGACCTTGTAGTAGAAAAGAAATGGATAGCTACCATCATAACCATGATTCAAAGCGAGATGCAGCAGGTTACGCAGCGTCTCACTGCCGACATCACTGCCATCGTAGAGCGTTACGAGCAGACCCTCTCTGCTATTGATGCCGAAGTAGCCGATTTGGAAGCCAAAGTAAACAGTCACCTTGCTAAAATGGGATTCTCGCTATGATTGAAACTAAATTCAAACAGACAGAAATAGGGTTGATTCCTGAGGAGTGGAAGGTATTCTCTGTCGGAAAGGATTGTATAGTAAAAGCTCGTATTGGTTGGCAAGGATTGACCACTTCCGAATATCTTGAAACAGGAGAATATGCTTTAATTACGAGTACTGATATTATTGACGGTAGTATCGATTGGAAAACTTGCCATTTTGTGAGCAAATTTCGTTATGAGCAGGATGTTAAAATTCAAGTGCAAGAGAACGATATTCTGATTTCAAAGGACGGAACTATTGGAAAGGTAGGTATAGTGAGAAACCAGCCTTTTCCTGCTACACTCAATAGTGGTGTATTTGTAATTAGGGCAAAAAACGATAAAAATCAAAAAGGGTTCTCATTGGCTTTTGTATCAGATTATTTTCGTGAGTTTATCAATAGGTTAACTGCTGGCTCAACAATAGTACATTTATATCAAAAAGACATTGTACATTTCAAGTTTCCTTTGCCTATTGATATCTATGAACAGCAACGCATCGCCACAGCATTGAGTGATATAGATGCGTTAATCTCAGCCTTGAACAAGAAAATCGAAAAGAAAAAACTTATCAAGCAGGGCGCAATGCAACAACTCCTCACCGGTAAAAAACGCCTTCAGGGATTTTCTGAGCCGTGGGAGGAAAGACGGTTGGGTGAAATGTGTATTGTAAAAAGAGGTGTGCGTGTCGTTAAAAGCCAATTGCAAACGAGTGGCTTGTTCCCTGTTTTCCAAAACACAAATATTCCTCTCGGTTTTTATCACAAGTATAATGTAATACAGGATACTCCTTTTGTTATTATAGGAGGGTCTGCTGGGCAAATAGGAATGTGTCATACTAAGTACTGGGCTGCTGACGATTGTGCGTTTTTTGAATGTAAAAGCGCATTAATAAGACAGTTTTTATATTTTATGTTGCTTCGTAGTCAAGAGGTAATTTTGCAAAATGTGAGGGTTGGCACAGTGCCTCGTCTTGATAGAGCTTATTTGCAGAATATGCCAATTAAAATACCGTCATCCATAGTCGAGCAAACCGCCATTGCAGAAATACTTTCCGATATGGATAAGGAAATAGCAAAATTGGAAACTAAACGCACCAAGTACGACCGCATCAAGCAAGGTATGATGCAGCAGCTACTCACAGGAAAAATACGTCTGACTGATTAAGAATAGTAAGAGTATGGATTGGAAATTTTGGAAGAAAGCTTGTGCAGATAATACATTGGAAGATGATAAGCAGGTGTCATTGACTCCTGCTAAGCTTAATCGTAATAACAAAAACGATGAAAAGCAGTATCGAAGTGTTCTTAATCTTGCACAAAAATTACAAGAGAAAGATGTATTGAATATGGCACTTACCGGTCCTTATGGTTCAGGTAAGAGTTCTATACTTCGTTCTCTAAAACAAGATTTTCCTCAATATAAGTATCTTTCCATATCACTTGCCACACTAAAATCTCCTTTGGACAATGATAAGGATGCGATAGACATAGATACGATGAACAATCGCATCGAATACAGTATTTTACAGCAACTGATTTACAAGGAGAAACAAGAGACACTGTATAATTCACGACTAAAAAGAATTTACCATAAGTCAAGCGGATTTCAATATGCTTTATCAATTGCAATAATGGTTTATATTATTGCTTTGATTATTGTATTCGAGCCGACATTTCTGAAAATAGACTGGATTTGTCAAAGTCTTAATAATCCGATATTGAACAAATGGGCAGATGGTATTGCTATTGCGTATATAGTTCTGGCAACAATTATGTTTGTCAAACATACCATCAAATCATTGAGCAATAGTAAGCTCAATAGACTGAATCTAAAGGAGGGAGAGATCGAGTTGAAAGAAGATACATCTATTTTTAACAAACACATGGACGAAATCGTATATTTCTTTCAGGTGACTAAGTATAATGTTGTAATTATAGAGGACTTGGATAGATTCAACAATACGGAAATATTTCTTAAACTGAGAGAAGTTAATCAACTCTTGAATCAATCCGAATCAGTGGGGCGTAAGATTGTGTTTATATATGCTGTTAGAGATGATATGTTCTTAGATGAAGAGCGCACAAAGTTCTTTGATTATATAACAACAGTCATTCCTATAATCAACTCATCAAACTCGGTGGATAAACTAAAAGAGGAGTTGGAGATAAAAGGATTTACTGATATTCACTGTGATGTGATAGATAGTGTGGCTTTTTTCATCGATGATATGAGATTGCTTAAGAATATCGTCAATGAGTATGCCCAATATAGAGAAAAACTTGACGAGAAGCTCGATCAAAACAAGCTTCTTGCAATGATAGTATATAAAAATTATCACCCGAAGGATTTTGCAGATCTGCATAAAGGTGTGGGTGTTGTGTATGAATGTTTGCATAAGAAAAAGGAATTATTGGCCGAACGCAATAAACAAATTGATGCACGTATAGATGAGATTAAGAAAAGACTTCATGCTTTAGAGACAACCCATGCTCTGCAAGAAAAGGAGCTAAGGTTGGTGTATATTGAAGGGTATCAGAAATATATATCTGACAGGGTTATTAAGTTTCGTATTAACGATAATTATATGATTCCTGAAAGTATAGCTGAAGATGAAATAATATTCAATTCATTTATTGAGCAAACTGATGTTATTTATCAGTATTATCACCATTATTACTATCAGGATTATAGGTTGACGAGCGGAAGTCAACATATAGAGTTTAACCTAATAGAGAAAAGAGTTAATCCTGATTTTACATATCATGAAAGGTTAGAAGCATTGCGAGAGGGCGAAAGTAAATATCGCGAACAAATTAAAACACAAGAGATGTCTCGAAATAGTCATTATACAACCCCTATACAAGAATTGTTGCAAGATATTGATATGCAAAAGCATAAGATATTCAACGGATTGAATATTTCCAAAATGCTTGAGTCCTTCTTGAAGGAAGGGCTTATCAATGAGGATTATTTTGACTATATTTCTTTCTTCTTTGGCAAGTCTATCAATAAACATGATCATGATTTTATTCTCGAACTAAAGCTTCGACATAGTTTGCCGTATGATTATCCGATTGATAAGGTAGAGCAGTGTGTCAAGAACATTCCTGATAAATGCTACAATGACATAAGTATATTGAATATTCAGGTTGTTGATTACATTTGTCAGCATCTTGAAACGAACTCAAATAATAATAAACTCCATACAATTGTACAAACTCTTATAAAAAACAGAAAGTGGGACTTCCTGATTGCGTACTACAATTCTGTTGAAAATCCAAGCATGTTTTTTAAGCACTTGACCAATGTAATGAATGGACTGTGGAAAGTCATTGCTAAGATTAATTCTGAGGAATTATATGAAGCATGGTTACGATTTGTTGAGTTGGAACATTCTACAAAAGAGAGTCGCAGTTGGTTAGAAAAAAACTATACTTTTATATCTCATAGGGTTGAACTGATAGGTTTTGAAGTAATCACACAAATAGTATCACAAGGAGAACTGATTTTTACAATCATAGATGCAGAATCGGCGTGTCTACTAGAGTATACTGTAGAAAATAAGGCGTATATGTTAACTCCTACAAATGTTGAGTGCGCATTCGTTCATTATCGTAATGAGAGGGTTGAAAAATTAGATAGCTATCCGTTGAATGTTACGATATTGAGAAATTGTGAACCTGCCAAGCCAATATTGGCTTACGTAGATGAACATTTTGAGTCTGCGCTGAATGATGTATTTATTACAGGTGCAGCAAAGCAGGAGAGTGAACAAGTTATTATTGAAATTATAAATTCTGAGGGTATCGCTGAGGAAACCAAGCGTAAATACCTTTTAGGACAACAGAATAAAGTATCTCTTTCTGATGTTAATAATCAGATGTGGACGCTTGCTGTAGAAATAGATATAATCACACCGTCATGGTCTGAGATATATGTTTTCTATACGAATCAGAGTAATGTAATGACCTCCATGTTGCGAACATTCATTACAAAACATATTGATGAATTGAAAGATATATCAGAATTGGAAGAAACTCAGAGAGAACAATTAGCAAATAGTGCCCTGCTGACATCGAACTTTGAAATTTCGGTATACGATAAACTTATTAAAGTATTTAATGAGGTTACATTTGAAGATAAAGATATTAGCAGTGTAGACGATATCCATCTTAAATCGTTGCTTTATGCTGATATGCTTCCATATAGCATATATTATACAACTACAATTAGAGATAGTCATAGTGATGTGCTTCCATATTATGCTGAAAAGTATTTAGATGAATGTGTGGAAGATATAGATGAAATGCCTACAACGATGGGGTTATACAAACATTTTATGAGGAATAAGAAAGTCGTTGGTGAAAAAGTCCTAAAGGTAGTTCAACACTTCCTACCTCATATTGTGTGGGATAATGAACTGGCAATTATCACTCTTCCTGTTGTGAAAAACAACATTACACAATTTGATTACGAAACTGAAAAGAATATTTGGCTTCATTCTACGTCTTCGCAAGAACGATTTGCCTTTTTGATAACATTGATTGAGAAATATAAAAACGACTTTGATATTGTGACAGAGTTGGTAGAGTCTTTAGGAAATTCCTATCAAGGTATCACAGATAGAACAAAAAGGGCAACCATAGAAAATAATCAAATGAACGAAATGCTTTTGAAAGCACTTAAAGCAATAGGTTATATTTCTAATTATAAAGAGGAGGGAGAGAGGTTGCGTGTAAGCCACCATAAGAGGAATAACATATAAACTTTCAAATGTTATGGAAGAAAACAAAATAATAATATATACTGCTAATGACGGTAAGACAAGGATAGATGTCAAGCTTGAAGAGGAGACCCTATGGCTTACTCAAACGCAGATGTGTGAATTATATCAGACATCTAGAACCAATGTAGTAGAGCATATTAAGCATATCTATGAGGAAGGAGAATTGAATGAAGAATCAACCTGTCGGAAATTCCGACAAGTTCGTCAAGAGGGTGGGCGTATAGTGAATCGTGAAATTCCTTTCTATAACCTCGATATGATAATCGCCCTCGGTTATCGTGTCCGCTCCATCATTGCAACACGTTTCCGTCAATGGGCTACTCTGCGGTTAAAAGAGTATATGGTAAAGGGCTTTACGCTTGATGATGAACGATTGAAGAAACTTGGAGGTGGAGGCTATTGGAAGGAACTTTTGGAAAGAATCAGGGATATCCGTGCCACAGAAAAGGTGATGTATCGTCAGGTGCTTGAAATATATGCCACCAGTATTGACTATGACCCAAGAGCTTCCGTGTCACAGGAGTTTTTCAAGAAAGTTCAGAACAAGATACATTATGCGATTCACGGGCATACGGCAGCGGAGCTTATCGTTGAACGGGCTGATGCAGAGAAAGATTTTATGGGGTTGTTGACATTCAAGGGTAATCATCCTACATTGATGGAGGCCAAGACCGCAAAGAACTATCTGGACGACAAAGAACTTCGTGCTATGGGACAATTGGTTTCAGGATATTTGGATTTTGCTGAGCGACAGGCAGAGCGTGAACAACCGATGACCATGAACGACTGGGCTGACTATTTGGATAGGATTCTGATCATGTCTGGAGAAAAATTTCTGCAAGGTTCTGGAAGTGTTTCTCATGAAGATGCGATGGAACACGCCACCAATGAGTACCGCAAATACAAGCAACGCACCATCAGCGATGTGGAACATGATTATCTGTTGTCTATAAAAACTATCGAGGACTTGGGCAAGAAAGGTGTCAACAACTGAATAGTATTAAGTTATGAGTAGATTAAACAAACTATATGAAGCCATGGAAACCCTCCGTAAAGAGGGGCTTCCTGTTGATGAGAATCTTGAAAAGAAGGCGAATGAGTTGGAGGAAGAGATTATCAAGAAAGAGATTCTTCCGGTGTTGAGCAAGACGATAGAACCTGCTTTACAACCGGTAAAACGCGAATTGGTTTTGGTTGTGGATTATGTGCCAGGACAACCTTTGAGTGTGCATCTCAGTCGTAAGAGGAATTTTGCGGCAGAGCTGACAGATGCCAAAGAAATGGTACTTGATCCGGAAGTAACGCATCGTAACCGTAATTCAAATTCGGATGATAAAATTGAAAGAGGACCGGCAAGAGATATGTCTGTCATCTTTCCCGATGGGACAGTGATTGCAGAAAAAACGGCTGCAGAGACATTGGTTGCAGTAGTACGGAAAATAGGTGTGGCGAGGGTTCGTAAAGTGGTCGAAGAATACAATCTGAAATTTTGTAAAGTTCCTGTAATTTCAAACAGACGGGATGCGAAATATGGTAAAAGTCAGAGAGATTTGGGAGATGGGTGGTTGTTGATAACCCACAGCAATAATCCAATGAAAAAGGCTTTCATTGAGAAGGTTTCTGAAATTCTTAATCTCGGAATTAAAGTTACTTTAAAAGAATAGAGAGGAGCAATGCCAAAGAATATAGAAATACGGAATAGTACGGCTGAGTTTCTCATCTTCATGCTTGAGGGTAAGGAGGATGGAATTCAAGTGATGTATAAAGATGAGACTATTTGGGCAACACAAAAGGCGATGGCGCAGCTTTTTGATTGTTCAACTGACAATATTGGACTGCACTTAAAAAATATATTTGCATCAGGGGAACTTGTCAAAGATTCAGTTGCCGAGAAAAACTCGGCAACTGCCGCTGACGGAAAAAACTATCAAACAATGTTCTATAATCTCGATGCTATTATCAGTGTCGGATATAGAGTCAATTCTGTTCGTGCCACTCAGTTCCGACAGTGGTGTACGTTTGTGCTCCGTCAGTTTGCTATCCGTGGTTATGTGCTTGATCATAAGCGAATGGAGAACGGGGCTTTCTTAGGTGTAGATTATTTTGAACATTTGCTTGCCGAAATAAGGGAGATAAGGCTGAGTGAGCGTCGTTTTTATCAGAAGCTCACTGATATCTATGCTACGGCAATAGACTATAACAAGGATGCTCCGACAACACGTATTTTCTTCAAGAAGGTACAGAACAAAATGCACTATGCAGTGCATGGGCATACCGTTGCGGAGTTGATAGTCGAACGAGCCGATGCGAATAAGGAACACATGGGATTGACCACTTGGGAGAATGCTCCGAATGGAAAAATTGTCAAAACTGACGTGTCTGT
>RCNI01003204.1_pt1 | contig 14350 bp, 13 predicted proteins | sample 2041151 | NCBI WGS metagenome assembly RCNI01 (sample SAMN09708214, study PRJNA481090) | feces metagenome | isolation source: feces | place: Antarctica: Albino Rookery | reverse complement strand
ATGCTTTCACATCGCCGGTTTTCAAGACCGGTGCTTTCAACCACTCAGCCATCTCTCCGTGAGTAAAAGCATATCCAAACCAGATGCGAGATACATAATACCATGGTGAGGTGGAAAAGTCAAGCATTGCAATGAATAAATTATAGAATAATAAGCCATTTATGTCGACAAAAAATTTTTCCGAAAAAATTTAAAAAAAGACTTGCAAAGTCAAAAAAAGTGTGGTAGTATAAACAAGCTGATTTGAGACAGCAAAACAAAAACAAAATATCCGGGTGTGGCGAAGTTTGGTATCGCGCTTGAATGGGGTTCAAGAGGCCTTGAGTTCGAATCTCAACACTCGGACCAGCAAAAGTCCTGAAATCGTAAGATTTTAGGACTTTTTTGCGTTTCCGGAGAGCTGTGCTGCAAACAGTTTTCGTGTTTTACAGATATGCGTTGCTGTGATACGGACAAGAATGACGCAATATGCGCCGGGGAAATGCCGCGCCTTAAAAATATTTTCACTGAAAAGCCCCTGTTGTTGCAGCGAAAAGGACAACAGACGCCTCTGCGCCGGGGAGGGGTGGAGGTGATTATGTTGCAGGAACTACTGGCGGCAGCCGGTGCGGTAACGGCGCTGGCAGCTGCAGCTGCGGTGCTTTGGGGCGTACTTCGGTGGGGGCGCCGTATTACGGAGGGTGCCAAGTGTCAGCTGCGCAGTGAAATGCTGCGCACCTACTACCACCATCGTCAGACGGAGACGATCCGGCAGTATGAGTATGAGAATTTCATCTATTGCTATGAGGCCTACACGGCGCTGGGAGGCAATTCCTTTATCGGGAAGATCTACGATGAGGTGCGCAAGTGGGAGGTACTCACATAGCGAAAAAATACGGCAAGGCATCGGCTGCCGGAGAGGGGAAAACGACTCCTTTCCGGCAGCTATTTTATTTTACAACCGTCATCGCCTATGTTATCATGAAGCCATAGATGCAGAATGCGGGATAAGGAGGAGCCTATGCTGATCTATATCTTGGAGGACGATGCCAGCATCCGTAAGCTGGTGATCTATACACTGGAAAGTCAGGGCTACGAGGCGGAGGGCTTCGAGCTGCCCTCGGCATTCTGGCAGGCCATGGCGCAGCGCCGACCGGAGCTGGTGCTGCTGGATATTATGCTGCCGGAGGAGGACGGGCTTTCGGTGCTGCAAAAGCTGCGGGCAGAGCCGTCAACCAATCGCCTGCCGGTGGTGATGCTGACGGCCCGGAACACGGAATATGACCGCGTGGTGGGCCTTGACAGCGGCGCAGACGACTTTATATCCAAGCCTTTTGGTATGATGGAACTGCTGGCCCGGATTCGTGCGCTGCTGCGGCGTACCGACGGACAGCGGGAGGAGGCGACCTATCGTTTCGGCGCGCTGGAGGTCTCTCCCGAAGCCCATACCGCGCTGGTAGACGGCCAGCCGGTGGCGTTGACCCACAAGGAGTTTGAACTTCTGTGCCTGCTGCTGGAACGACGCGGCCGTGTGGTAAGCCGGGAGACGCTGTTGGGGAAGGTTTGGGGCTTAGGCAACGAGCCGGAGAACCGGACGCTGGATGTCCATATCCGCACCTTGCGCACTAAGCTGGGTGAACTGGGCAATTGTATCGAGACAGTGCGGGGTGTGGGTTATCGAATGGGAGAGCATGTATGAGAGAGAAGCTCTTTGTCAATTTTTTCGCGCTGGCCATGCTGGTGTTGGCGGTGAGCGGCTTACTCTTTTCCAATATGCTCTACCGCTACTATGAGGAGCAGTCCTTTGCAGATATGGCAGGGGATGCGGATTATCTGATCCAGAGCATGAAGTTTACGGAGCTGGGAGAGTTGCGCTTCACGGGGCGTGTGACGCTTTTGGACAGCAACGATGCCGTGCTCTATGACAGCCGTGGCATCGAAGAGGATTTTTCCGGGAGCAAAGAGGTGCTGCAGGCCCGCAAGAACGGCAGTGGACACAGCGAGCACAGCGGCGAGTCCGTGTTGGAGAAAGAACTGTGCTATGCCCGGCAGCTGCCGGACGGATCGGTGCTGCGCCTCTGCCGGCAGCAGGTGGGGCTGGGCTCCATGATGCTGCAGCTGGCCAGCCGGATTTTGGTGGTCGTGGTGCTGGTGGCGCTGTGTGCCGCCGCATGGTCACTGCATCTGGCACGGCAGATCACCCGGCCCATCAACGCAATCGTGCCGGACAACCCCGAGAGTGTCTATCCGGAGCTGCAGCCGCTGACGGATCGGCTGCGCGAGCAGAACAGCACCATTCGTCACCAGATGGACGAGCTGCGCCGCCGCGTGCGGGAGTTCTCTGCGCTGACAGACAATATGAGCGAGGGCTTTTTGTTGCTGGATGTCCGGGGAGAAATACTGACGGGCAATCTCAGCGCACGGGAAAACCTGAATGTCGGCGTACACGACAATGTGTATAGGTGCGGTTCACTTTCGCTGCGCCGTGCGGCGGAGGCGGCGCTGGCCGGAAACCGCGATGTGCAGCGCGTTTCATATGAGGAACGAGTGATGCAGATCATGGCCAGCCCGGTGATCGTCAGCGGACAGGTGACCGGCGCGGTGGTGCTGGTGATGGATGTGACGGAGCAGGAGCAGCGGGAGGCGCTGCGCCGGGAGTTCTCGGCCAATGTTTCCCACGAGCTGAAAACGCCGCTGACCTCCATTTCCGGATTCGCCGAACTGATGAGCCAGGGCTTGGTACCGCCGGAGAAGATGCGGGAGTTTTCCGGGGATATCTACCGGGAATGCCGCCACTTGATGGCGCTGGTGGAAGATATTCTCCGCCTTTCCCGCATGGACGAGGGGGCGGTGCAGCCGGAGTGGGAGAAAGTGGAACTCTATGCGCTGGCCCAAGAAGTGCTGGAGAGTCTGGAGAGCGTGGCGCAGAGACGGGAGATTCACCTGCGGCTGCAGGGGGAGACAGCCGTGCTGACAGGCGAGCGGCAGATGCTGCGTGAGATGATCTACAACCTCTGCGACAATGCAGTGAAGTATAACCGGGATGGCGGCAGCGTCACCGTTACTGTGTCCCACGCGCAGGGAAGACCCCGCATCAGCGTGGCGGATACCGGCATCGGTATTCCCTACGCCGATCAGAGCCGTGTCTTTGAGCGGTTTTACCGGGTGGATAAGAGCCACAGCCGTGCCATCGGCGGTACAGGCCTGGGCCTGTCCATCGTCAAGCACGCGGCACAGTATCACAATGCCCGGCTGGAGCTTCGCAGTACGCCGGGGGAGGGAACGGAGATCACAGTCACCTTTGACGGCTATATAGCGGAAAGGAGAAGCGTATGATTACCTTTGATGAGATACGACACAATGAGGACATCAACACCTATATCCGCAAGGCGGATGAGTCTTTGATCGCGCTGGGCTATACGGAGCACAGCTTCGCCCATGTGACGATGGTGGCGGACACGGCCCGCTACATCATGGAAACCCTGGGCTATCCCGCCCGGGAGGTGGAACTGGTGCAGATCGCCGCCTATCTCCACGATATCGGGAATCTGGTCAACCGGGTGGATCACTCCCAGTCCGGCGCGGTGATGGCCTTTCGCCTGCTGGATAATCTGGGTATGGAGGCATCGGAGATCTCCGAGATCGTCACCGCCATCGGCAACCACGATGAGGGCACCGGCCGTCCGGTGAGCCCTATGGCGGCGGCGCTGATTCTGGCGGATAAGTCCGACGTGCGCCGCAGCCGCGTCCGAAATCGGGATGAAGGCAGCTTTGATATCCACGACCGGGTCAACTACTCGGTGAAAAAGGCGGAGCTGAAGATCAACGAGAATCATACCCTGATTAAGCTGAAGCTGTCGGTGGATACCCACTACGGCTCCGTGATGGATTATTTCGAGATTTTTATGAATCGCATGATGCTCTGCCGCAAGGCGGCGGAGAAGCTGGGACTCCAGTTCAAGCTGATGATTAACGAACAGCAGCTGATCTGAAATGTGGAAAAGCCCTTGTCGCTGTTTTCGGCGGCAGGGGCTTTTTTGAGCTGCGGTGGAAATTTGTCGAGATTTTACATGGATTTAACATAGGGAGGTTTCGCATTTAATGTAACTCCGGGTATCATGAAAATACAGAAAATTGTGTTTTGCGGAAGGAGTCAGATCGTAGTATGAATTTCTTCGATATATTGACGCTGATCGGAGGATTGAGCATCTTCCTTTTCGGTATGAATCAGATGGGGTCGGCGCTGGAGCGCCGTGCCGGTGAGGGATTGAAAACCCTGCTGGGGCGCTTGACGACCGGAAAAATGACGGGCTTCCTCACCGGCCTTGCGGTGACGGCGGTGATCCAGTCCTCCTCGGCCACCACAGTGATGGTGGTGGGCTTTGTAAACTCCGGCCTTATGTCGCTGACGCAGGCCATCAACGTCATCATGGGCGCCAACGTGGGTACCACGGTGACGGCCTGGCTCATCAGCCTGACCGGCATCGATGGCGGCAGCTTCTGGCTGGAGATGCTCAAGCCTACTTCGTTCACGCCCATTCTGGCCCTCATTGGTATCATCTTGCAGATGGCCGGCAAGACCAGCCAGAAGAAGGATACCGGTATGATCCTGCTGGGCTTTGCGGTGCTGATGTTCGGTATGGAGACCATGTCCGGCGCTGTGGCCGGGCTGCGGGATGTACCGGCCTTCCGGGAGATTTTGCTGCTCTTCACCAATCCTGTTCTGGGCGTGCTGGCCGGTGCATTGCTGACGGCGATCATTCAGTCTTCCTCGGCTTCGGTGGGTATTTTGCAGGCGCTGGCCTCTACCGGGCAGGTGACGTACGGTGCTGCCGTACCCATCATCATGGGTCAGAACATCGGTACTTGTGTGACGGCCCTGCTGTCCTCTCTTGGCACCAACCGCAACGCACGACGTGCTGCCACGGTGCACCTGTCTTTTAATATCATCGGCACCACCGTGTGGCTGATCATTTTTGAGATTGCCAAGGGCGTGGTGGATATGCCTTTCCTGGCGGGCAACATTGACCAGGTGGGTATCGCCGTGGTCCACTCCATCTTCAACATCCTCTGCACGGCGCTGCTGCTGCCGATGACGGGGCTTTTGGAGAAGCTGGCTATGCGGATCATCCCCGAGCCTGCCACCAAGGAGCGCACGGAGGAGCTGGACGAGCGTCTCATGGCGGCCCCTGCGCTGGCAATGGATCGCTGCCGCGTGGTGACAACCACTATGGCTGAGATCTCTATTAAAGCACTGCGCGATGCGATGCAGGAGCTGAACGACCATGACAAGAAGCGCGCCGAGTCCATCCGCACCGGTGAGAGTGATGTGGATCACTACGAGGATATTTTGGGAACCTATCTTGTGAAGCTGTCCGCCATGCCGCTGAACGATCAGGATAATCTGACGTGCGCGGAACTGCTGCACATTATCGGCGACTTTGAGAGAATTTCCGACCATGCGGTGAACCTGCTGGAGTCGGCGACCGAGATGCGCCACAAGGATATGCCCCTCTCCGAGGGCGCTCAGTGGGAGATGGATCATCTGTCTGCCGCAATCAACGAGATCATGAGTCTGACCATGAAGGCCTTTGTAGAGGACGACATGGAGGCGGCGGCACAGGTGGAGCCGCTGGAAGAAGTGGTGGATACTTTGAAAGAGCAGATGCGCTCCCGGCATATCCTTCGTTTGCAGCGGGGTGAGTGCTCCATCGAGGCCGGTTTCGTTTGGTCGGATATCCTCACCAATCTGGAGCGTGTGGCCGACCACTGTTCCAACATCGCCGGCTGTGTATTGGAGATGCGCTATAAGCGAATGGATCTCCACGACTATCTGGGGATGGTTCGCAGCGACAGTAATGATTTCGCGGAGAGCTATCGCAGATACGCTAAAAAGTATTCACTGAATAAGGACTGATTTTCTCACAAAAGAGCGGACTTGCCAAAGTGTGGCGGCTCGTTTATAATAACAGGGAAAATGTCTATTTTAAGGAGCTGCTATGTTTGCAAAGCATTGTTTGATCGTATTTTTGGTTTCTATGGTTCCGCTCATTGAGCTGCGCGGCGCCATTCCCTACGGCATGGCCTTCGGGCTGCCGCTGTGGCTCACTTATCTGATCGCCATTGTGGGTAATATGCTGCCGGTGCCGTTTATCTATCTCTTTGCCCGTCGTATTCTGGAGTGGGGACAGGACAAGCCCTATATTGGAAAGTTCTTCCAGTTCTGTCTGAAAAAGGGACAGCACGGCGGTGAAAAGCTGCAGGCCAAGGCAGGGCGCGGTCTCTATTGGGCGCTGATGCTGTTTGTGGGAATCCCTCTGCCGGGAACCGGCGCGTGGACCGGCACACTGGCGGCCAGCCTGTTGAAGATGGACTTCAAAAAGAGTGTATGGGCCTGTATGGGCGGTGTGCTGCTGGCCGGCTGCATCATGGGTGCGCTCAGCCAGATCGGTGTGGCTGCCTTTGGTACCATCGGTGGTTGACGGGCGCATCATTTGGAATCTACTGTAAAAAAGAAGTGCTTTTCTCCTGTGGGAGAGAGCACTTCTTTTTTTCTTTTGGTCATTTGCGCAGAGCTGCCCAAAAGGGGCTTGCATCCGCGGCTTAGACAGGGTATTATATGGCCCAAACAGGGCTGTTTCGACGTTTGAATATAAAAAAATTTATGAACTGTTGCATTTGCTATATTGTGTATAGATCTTTTTAATAGTATACTGTAGATATAGCATTTTGCGCTAAAAAACGTAAAATGCTCTTGTAGTTATATCATCAGCGGAAAGGCGGTGACAGGATGTATCTGGATACGGTGAAAAAGGTTACAGACGTAGAGAGCGAAGTGGAGCAGCAGAAAGCTGCAGCACGAGCTCAGGTGCAGCAGCAGCTGGCCGATGCCGAAAAAGCAGGAAAAGCACTGCTGGAGGAGGCCCGCCGTAAAGCCCGTAGTGAAAGCGGGGCGCGCCTTCAGGAAACGGAACAGCAGGCCGCCCAGCGGCGTGAGGCAACGCTTCGTGCCGCCCAGGAGGAGCAGCAGGCGCTGCGCCAAACGGCCGAAAGCCGCATGGCCCGTGCGGCAGAAGAAATCGTCAGAAGGGTGGTTGATCGGTAAATGTCCATTGCAAAAATGAAACGGCTGCAGATGATCGCACTGGACAGTGACCGGGATGCCCTGATGGAACGGATGGTACATCTGGGCTGTGTTCATCTGAGCGAGGTCGCAGAGGAAATGCAAAGCGATGAGAGCTTGGCGTTTTTGAAGCGGGAGCAGTCACAGCTCGCGGATCGGCAGGCACAGCTGCGCCAGGTGCAAAATGCAATGGCGGCACTGACTGCGGTGGCTCCGGCCAAGGGCGGTATGCTGCAGCCTCGTCCACAGGTGTCCGGTCGTGACTTCCTCAAGGAGGAGAGCCTCCGAGAGGCACTGGCTGCGGCGGAGGAGATCAACGCACATACGGCGCAGATCGGTCAGCTGCAGGCTCAGACAGTGCGTTTGCAGACAGAGCGGATGACGCTGCTGCCGTGGCAGGAGCTGGATATCCCTCTGGAATTGGATCACACGCGCACCACAAAGATCCTGCTCGGTACGCTGCCCTCGGCGGCGGATTGGCAGAGCGTGTGCGGCCAGCTGGCAGATGAGATCGGTGAAGCGGAACTCTATTTGCTCAGCGAGAGCAGTGATCAGAAGTGTGTATTACTGCTGTGCCATACATCGGTGCTGGATGAGACGCTGGAGCTGCTGCGTGGCCGCGGCTTTGCACTGAGCCAGCTGACCGGCATGACCGGTACGGTAGCGGAAAATGTGCGGCGTCTGGATGAGGCGCTGCAGGAAACAGAAAAAGCACTGCAAAGCGAGAAGGATGCGCTGGTGGCCATGGCCTCTCGCCGTCCGGAGCTGCAGCAGTGTGTGGACCGGATGGAGTTGGAGATCCGCCGTGAGGAGAGCCGGGAACGGCTTTTGAGCGACGGCTGCATCTTCTGTCTGGAGGGCTGGGTGCCGGCAAAGAAGGCACCGAAGCTGGAGGAGACACTGGGACAGTTCGACTGTGCGTGGGATCTGCGGGATCCTGCGGAGGAGGAGTATCCCGAGGTGCCGGTAAAGCTGGAAAATAACCGTTTTACCCGTTCTCTCAACGGTATTACGGAGATGTACTCCCTGCCGGCCTATAACGGTGTTGACCCCAACCCGCTGATGGCTCCCTTCTTCATCCTGTTTTTCGGCATGATGATGGCGGATATGGCCTATGGCATTTTGATGATCATCGGCTCGCTGGTGTATCTGAAGAAGGCACGGCCTGCCGAGGCGGGACGCAACTTCGCCGAGCTGATCCTCTGGTGCGGCGTGGCAACCTTTGTTGTGGGCGCCATGACCGGCGGCTTCTTCGGCGACTTTATTCCCCAGCTTCTCAAACTCATCAATCCCGAGAGCACTTTCGAAATGCCCGCCCTCTTTACGCCGCTGAACGATACGGTGGCAATTCTGGTGGGTTCGCTGGCGTTGGGTGTTGTGCAGGTCTTTACCGGTATGGCCATCAGCGTGGTGAAGAAGGTGAAGGACGGCCATGTGGCGGATGCCATCTGGGATGAGGTCACATGGTGGGTCTTGCTGACCGGTCTTGTGCTGATGATCCTGAAGGTGGGCAACATTGGCGGCGTGCCGGTGGTGCTGTGCATCGGCGGCGTGATGCTGCTCTATGGCTCCACCTATCAGTCCAAGGGAATTGGTAAGGTCGGTTCTTTCATTGCCACGGTCTATAACGGCGTGACCGGCTTTTTCAGTGATATCCTGTCCTATGTGCGTCTGATGGCGCTGATGCTGGCCGGCTCCGTGCTGGCACAGGTGTTCAATACTCTGGGCAGCGTCTTTGGCAGTGTCATCGGCTTTGTGATTATCTCCCTTATCGGTAACGCGCTGAACCTGGCGCTGAACCTGCTTGGCTGCTACGTCCACGATATGCGTCTGCAGTTCCTTGAGTTCTTCGGACGTTTCTATCAGGAAGGCGGCAAAGCCTATACACCCCTCAGTCTCAACGATACAAAGTATGTAGAAATTATTAAGGAGGAAAAATAATATGGCAGCTTTCTTTGAATCTTTCGGCGGCACCGGCCTGGGTCTTCTGGGCGCCGCACTGGCAGTGGCACTGTGCTGCGTGGGCAGCGCAAAGGGTACCGGCATGGTCGGTGAGGCCGCTGCAGGTCTGGTCAGTGAGAATCCCGACAGCGCTACCAAGTGCCTGATTCTGCAGGTGCTTCCCGGTACGCAGGGTCTGTATGGTCTGGTGGCATGGTTCTTCGCTACCATGTACATGGGCATGTTCAGCGGCGGTCTGATGCAGCTGACCGTGGCACAGGGCCTGGCCGTGTTCGCATCCTGCCTGCCCATCGCTCTGGGCGGCTGGCTGTCCGCTATCTATCAGGGCCGCGTGGCTGCTTCTTCCGTCAACATCGTGGCTAAGCACCCCGAGGCAGCAACCAAGGGTATCATCTTCTGCGGTATCGTGGAGTTCTACGCCATTCTGTCTCTGATCGCCACCATCATGCTGCTGATGAACGTGTTGAAGTAATTGGGAGTGATCCAATGAAGGGACTTGAAAAAATTACCGACCGCATCCGCGCCGATGCCGCGGCGGAGATCGAGTCCATCCGCGCTGAGGGCAATGCCAAAGCGGCGGAGGTGACTGCCTCCTACAAGGCACAGGCGGAGAAGATCGCGGCCGATGAGGCACAGCGCAGCGCGCAGGCGGCCCAGACATTGCTGGAACGCCGCCAGAGCGGTGACGAGATGGACAAGGGCAAAGCTATGCTGGCTGCAAAGCAGGCCTGCATTGACGAGGCCTTTGCCCGCGCCGAGGCGCAGCTGAAGGCGCTGCCTCGGGACGAGTACGCTCAGGTGCTGGCGAAGATCGCCGCTGCCTCCGGCGCCGGTGACGAGGAGGTTATCCTCTCTGCCGCCGATGCTGCCGAGCTGGGCGAGACGGTGGTTCGCCGTGCCAACGAGCTGAAGTCCGGTGCCAAGTTCACGTTGTCCAAGGAGACACGGGAGCTGGATGGCGGACTGGTGCTCAAGAAGGGCGCTGTGGAGCTGAATTGTGCCTTTGCCACGCAGCTGCGGCTGCTGCGGCAGACGATGGCCGCCGACGTGGCAGCTATCCTATTTTCCTGACGGAAAGGGGGACCCCCTTTTGAATAAGAAACGGAAGGACACGGATTATCTGTGCCTCAGTGCCCAGATCCGCAGCAAGGAGTGCAATCTTCTCGATCGCGCCCGGATGGAGCGGATGCTGGAGGCACCGACGCTGCAGGAGGCGGTACGCCTTCTCACGGAGGTGGGGTACGAGAACTTCGACCCCAACAGCGAGAGTGGTCTGAATCATTCTCTGCTGCTGCGGCGGGAGGCTCTTTTCGAGGAGATCTACCGCTACGCACCCGAAGCGCAGATCATCGATGTGTTCAAGCTGAAATACGACTATCACAACCTTAAGGCCGTCATCAAGAGCCGCGGCAGCGATGTCTCGGCACTGCTGGTGGATGCAGGCCGTGTCAGCGCCGAGGATCTGGTGAATAAGCATCAGGAGACCGGCGGCTGGGACTTCCTGCCCCCGGCTATGGCAGAGGCCGCCCGGGAGGGCGAGCGGGTGCTGGCAGAGACCGGCGACCCCCAGCGCAGCGATGCGCTGATGGATCGGGCTTTCTACGCCGAGATGCACCAGCTGGCAGAGGAGATCCACTGCCCGTATCTCATGCGCTATGTGGAGACGACCATTGATGCAGCCAACCTGCGCAGCGTGATCCGCACACTGCGGATGGGACGCAGCGCCGCCTTTTTGAAGGACTTTTTGTTCCCCGGCGGAACGGTGAGCCCCGATGCGGTGCTCCGGGATGCTGTCAACGGCGATGCCGGAAATGCCTACCGCGCCACGGTACTGCGCAATGCAGCCGCTGCGGGTGAGGATGCGGTGAAGAGCGGCGCGAGCCTGACGGAGTTTGAAAAGCTCTGTGATGACGCGGTGCTTGCTCAGGCCGGAACGGCCCGCCGTGTCCCCTTCGGCGTGGAGGTTGTCATTGGCTATGTGGCCGCCCGTGAGGCGGAGCTGACCAATGTGCGCATCATTATGACGGGCCGTATGGCGGGACTTCCCGCCCAGACGATCCGGGAAAGGTTGCGTGAATCCTATGTATAAGATCGCCGTTATGGGCGATAGAGACAGCGTGCTGGGCTTTAAGGCTCTGGGCTTGGAGGTACACTTCGTGGAGGATACCGACACGGCCCGTCACACGCTGCACCGTCTGGCAGGCGAGGACTACGCCGTCATCTATGTGACAGAGCAGCTGGCCCAGAACCTGCAGGGTGAAATCGCCCGCTATAAGGACGCGCTTATGCCCGCCATCATTCTCATTCCCGGCAAGGGCGGCTCTCTGGGGCTGGCCGAAGCGGGACTGCAGAACGCGGTGGAGCGAGCTGTAGGCGCCGATATTTCCTAAATCTAAGGAAAGGAAAAGAACACCATGGGTAAAGTTATCAAAGTATCCGGCCCGCTGGTGGTGGCCGATGGCATGTCCGATGCCAACATGGCCGACGTGGTCCATGTAGGCCCCCAGCATCTGATCGGAGAAATTCTGAATATGACCGGTGACCGCGCCTCCATTCAGGTCTATGAGGAGACCAGTGGCCTTGGCCCCGGTGCCGAGGTGGTTACCACCGGCGCTCCTCTGAGCGTGGAGCTGGGCCCCGGTCTGATCGAGAACATTTATGACGGTATCCAGCGTCCGCTGGAGGAGATCGTCAAGCAGGTGGGCGCCAATATCACCCGCGGCATTCAGGTGCCGTCTCTGCCCCGCGACAAGAAGTGGGAGTTCACTCCTGTGGCTTCCGTGGGTCAGAAGGTTATTGGCGGCGACGTGCTGGGCACCGTGCCGGAGACGGCTGTTGTGCTCCACAAGATCATGGTGCCTAATGGCATCACGGGTACTGTGGAGTGGGTGGCCGAGGCCGGCGAGTACACCATCGAGGAGCCTATGGCCCGCATCCGCACCGATAAGGGCGAGGTGAAGGAGCTGACGATGGTGCAGAAGTGGCCTGTTCGTGTGGGCCGTCCCTATCGCCGCAAGTTCCCCCCTGTTGTGCCTCTGCAGTCCGGCCAGCGTGTCATCGACACCATGTTCCCCATCGCCAAGGGCGGTACGGCCGCCGTGCCCGGCCCCTTCGGCTCCGGCAAGACGGTGGTGCAGCACCAGCTGGCTAAGTGGTCTGACGTGGACATCGTGGTTTATATCGGCTGCGGCGAGCGCGGCAACGAGATGACCGACGTTCTGCGTGAGTTCCCCGAACTGACCGACCCCCGCACGGGTGAGACGCTGATGAAGCGTACCGTGCTGATCGCCAATACCTCCGATATGCCCGTGGCCGCCCGTGAGGCGTCCGTGTATACCGGTATTACCATCGCTGAGTACTTCCGCGACATGGGCTACGATGTGGCCGTTATCGCCGACTCCACCTCCCGCTGGGCCGAGGCTCTGCGTGAGATGTCCGGCCGTCTGGAAGAGATGCCCGGTGAAGAAGGCTACCCCGCCTATCTGGCCTCCCGTCTGGCACAGTTCTATGAGCGTGCCGGCGTGGTGCAGTGCATGGGTACGGAGGATCGTACCGGTACACTGACCGCCGTGGGCGCTGTGTCGCCTCCCGGTGGTGACCTTAGTGAGCCTGTGGCACAGGGTACCATGCGCATCGTGAAGGTGTTCTGGTCTCTGGATGCTTCTCTGGCTTATCGCCGTCACTTCCCCGCCATCAACTGGCTGAACTCCTACTCTTTGTATCTGGATTCCATGAAGCCCTGGTACGATGAGCATCTGGGTGAGGAATTCATGAAGAACCGCGGCCGTGCCATGCACATGCTGCAGGAGGAGAACGAGCTGAACGAGATCGTGCAGCTGGTTGGTAAGGACTCCCTGAGCCCCGGCGACCAGCTGACGCTGGAGGTGGCCCGTATGCTGCGTGAGGACTTCCTGCAGCAGAACGCCTTCATGGACGTGGACTCCTATTCCAGCTTTGACCGGCAGGAGAAGCTGCTGGGCATGATCCTCCACTACGATGATCTGTGCCGCGAGGCACTGACCAAGGGTGTGGAGACCCAGAAGCTCTTTGAGCTGCCCGCCCGTGAGGAACTGGGCCGCGCTAAATACGCCGAGGCGGACGCCTACAGCGCCGTCTACGACGAAATCGCCGCTGCTATGGAGCAGCAGGTGGAAGAACTTGTCAAAAAGGTGGGTGAATACGAATGATGAAGGAATACCGTACCATCCGCGAAGTGTCCGGCCCCCTGATGGTGGTGGATCACGTCGAGGGCGTCACCTACGACGAACTGGCAGAGATCGAGCTGCATGACGGCACGGTGCGCCGCTGCAAGGTGCTGGAAGTCAACGGCGATAAGGCTGTGGTACAGCTGTTTGAAAGCTCCGCCGGTATCAACCTGCGGGACTCCAAGATCCGTTTTCTGGGCCATCCCCTGCAGCTGGGTGTATCCGAGGATATGCTGGGCCGCGTGTTCAACGGCATGGGCGAGCCCATCGACGGCGGCCCGGAGCTGCTGGCTGAGAAGTATCTGGACATCAACGGTCTGCCCATGAACCCGGCAGCCCGCGACTATCCCGATGAGTTTATTCAGACCGGTATCTCCTCCATCGATGGTCTGAATACGCTGGTTCGTGGTCAGAAGCTGCCGATTTTCTCCGGCTCCGGTCTGCCCCATGCACAGCTGGCAGCACAGATCGCCCGTCAGGCCAAGGTGCTGGATGACAGCTCCAAGTTCGCCGTGGTGTTTGCCGCTATCGGCATTACCTTTGAGGAGTCCGAGTTCTTCGTGCAGGAGTTCCGCCGTACCGGCGCTATCGACCGTACGGTGCTGTTCACCAACCTGGCCAACGACCCCGCTGTTGAGCGTATCGCTACGCCCCGTATGGCACTGACTGCCGCGGAGTATCTGGCTTTTGAGAAGAACATGCACGTTCTGGTTATCCTCACCGATATTACCAACTACGCTGAAGCCCTCCGTGAGGTGTCCGCTGCCCGTAAGGAAGTGCCCGGACGCCGCGGCTATCCCGGCTACCTCTATACCGACCTTGCCACCATGTATGAGCGTGCAGGCCGTAAGCTGGGCTGCAAGGGTTCTGTGACCATGATCCCCATCCTCACCATGCCTGAGGATGATAAGACCCACCCCATCCCCGACCTGACCGGCTACATCACCGAGGGCCAGATCATCCTGTCCCGCGATCTGTACCGCAAGGGTATCATGCCCCCTGTGGACGTGCTGCCCAGCCTGTCCCGTCTGAAGGATAAGGGCGTCGGCGCCGGCAAGACCCGTGAGGACCATGCCCCCAC
>RCNI01001210.1_pt1 | contig 14350 bp, 12 predicted proteins | sample 2041151 | NCBI WGS metagenome assembly RCNI01 (sample SAMN09708214, study PRJNA481090) | feces metagenome | isolation source: feces | place: Antarctica: Albino Rookery | reverse complement strand
TTTTTACTATAAAATTAGTTAATAATATATGCATGAATTAGTTAAATTTGGGTTAAATAAATAAAAGAGAGTGGGACAATATTGTACACTAGTGTTGATTAATGTCCCATATTAGTGTATACTACATAAGTCGCTACAAGTGTTACTGTATTTGAAAGCACAATACCGCCAGTTTTAGGCTGGTTGGTAAGCATATTTAAGGAGGGTACTTTTACAGTGATTACGTTTTTTGGTGCATTGTTGTTGCTTGTGTTAGGCTTTTTTACCTATAGCAGGCTGATTGAAAAGATTTTCCATATTGATGACCGTCAGACTCCGGCCGTAGCTCACCCCGATGGTGTTGACTACATGCCGATGAAAACCTGGCGCATCTTCCTCATCCAGCTGCTGAACATTGCTGGCTTAGGTCCTATCTTTGGTGCCATTGCCGGTGCTTGCTGGGGTCCTGTAGTTTATTTGTGGATTGTTCTTGGTACAATCTTTGCTGGTGGTGTTCATGACTTCCTGTCCGGCATGATGAGTGAACGTGAGGATGGTTCTTCCATCTCTGAGGTCGTTGGTAAATATATGGGTGGCGTGGTTGCCTTCGTGATGAGGGTCTTCTCCGTTGTCCTGCTGGTTTTGGTAGGTACTACCTTCTCCACTGGTCCGGCTAAGCTACTGGGCTATTTAACTCCCGATGTTTTAAGTGCTAATTTCTGGTTAGCTGTTATTTTGATTTATTATTTATGCGCAACCTTCTTACCGGTGGATAAAATCATTGGTAAGTTCTATCCCTTCTTCGGCCTGTGCCTGATTGTTATGGCGGTAGGTGTTGCAGGTGGTATGATTGTCCAAGGTTATGCCATGCCTGAGCTGTGGCAGAATTTTGCAAACCAGGACCCTGCTGGTAAGCCCATCTGGCCTCTGATGTTCGTATCCGTAGCCTGCGGTGCTATTTCTGGTTTCCATGCTACCCAATCTCCTTTGATGGCTCGTTGCATTACCTCTGAAAAAGAGGGTAGAACCGTTTTCTATGGTGCTATGGTAGCTGAAGGTGTTATTGCTTTGATTTGGGCTGCTGCCGGTGTAACCGTATATAATGGTACTGGTGGCTTAACTCATGCTTTGGCAACCCTTGGTGGTCCTGGCGGCGTTGTTTATGATATCTGCCTGACCCTGATGGGACCTGTTGGTGCTGTAATGGCCATGGTTGGTGTTATTGCCTGCCCCATTACCTCCGGCGATACCGCTTTCCGTTCTGCTCGTCTGACCTTGGCTGACTGGTTCAAAATTGACCAATCCAAGATGAATATCCGTCTGATGATTGCTGTTCCTCTCTTGGCTTGTGGTGCTGTTCTTTCCCAACTGGACTTCGGCATTATCTGGAGATACTTCAGCTGGTCCAACCAGACCTTGGCAATGATCGTACTCTGGACTGGTGCGGTATTCCTCCATCGTTATGGCTTCCCGCCCATTGCCTGCCTGATTGCTGCTGTACCTGCAACCTTTATGACCGCGGTAACAGTAACCTATATTTTCATCGCTCCGGAAGGCTTTAAGCTGGGCGCTGAAATTGCTTATCCTGTCGGTATTGTTGCGGCCATTGTTTTGTTCGCTCTTTTCTGGTATAAAACTTTCGTAGTCAATAAGGACAATATTAATAAAGAACTCTGCAAATAAGCGTTAACACACAAAAAGGCTCCCCTAGATTTTTCTAGGGGAGCTTTTTTTAGGTTGGCCTTTAGTGACCAGCTTAGGAGGACGCTTTACCGTGGAGTAATTCTGCCAACTGGCTGAGGAGGGCACCATTACCATTTAGGTTCAGGTTCTCCACGTTGGAGCAGATATGCTCCAGGTATTCCAGCTCCTTCAGGCGATAAAGGGTTTTGTTCTCGTCCATCAGCTTCGCCGTATTCAGCAGGGAACGGGTGGAGGCCACTTCCTCACGACGGGTGATTACATTGGCCTGGGCACGTTTTTCTGCCAACAGGACGGTATTCATAATATCCCTAATATTTCCGGGGAGGATAATATCCTTGATACCACCATCCACTATCTCCAGGTACAGTTCTTGCGCCTTGCTGCGGAGCTGGTTCGTGATATATTGGGAAATTTCTTCCTTCTTAGCCAGAAGCTCGTCCAGTTTATGGTTGCCCACATATTCACGGATAATCAGCTGCGCTGCCACATGGAGCTGTTCCTCATAGTCATCAATCGAGGTCAGGATTTTGTCGTAATCTGTAATACGGTAGTTGCACACGTAGTTCAGACGCAGGCTGACCTTATCCTGGGTCAAGATTTCCTGACCGGTAATTTGTTTTTGTGTCAGACGGGTATCAAGTATATCAATGGTGATACAGGTAGGTGTCTGCCAAAAATAGTGGACGCCGGTTTCCAGCAGCTGGACAAATTTTTGGTTAAAATACAGACGACCCTTTTCAAATTCTGTTACTGCAAAACGGACCACGTATTTCTGACCCAGACGGTCAAGGATATAGGTGGGAATGTCCTCCTGGATATAGGGGGTACTGATATCCACCATCTGGAAGGTATGGCTGGTGTTGCTCTTCCAAAGGGCATACTGGCCATGGGGAAGCACCTCGACGAAATTTCCATCCTCGAAGTGGAGTGCCAGCTGCTGGTCCATAACCTGTACGGAGGTGACCTCCTGGGCGAGGGTTTTATTTTTTAATAAAGTCTTCAGGGGTGCTACGGCTGATGCAAGCGGTTTTTCCAGAGCTAAAAGCTCCACCCTGCTATCGCCCCAAATGTAGTGTTTACCAGCAGTAAGCACTTTGGTAAAAATACCGTTCTTAAAAAGTAAACCACGTTGATTGTCATTTATAATTATTTTTTGAAAGTTAAACATGTTATCTAATCTCCTTTAACTTGCATTTAGAGTAGTCTACATCCCCGGTGGAGCTACGGCCAAGGCTTTTAGTAGTACCTAAGCTGGCGGAGGGGGCTTCCCTTGGCCTAGCGACGGTAGCTACGGTATCCAGTCTTGGACAGGGTAGCTGCTCCAGTGCCGCAGTGGCTTCGGCAGGAACCGAAGTAGCCGCGGCTGGGTGTAGGTTGTTTTTTGATAAGATTCAAATTTGCTTTTTGTTTTGTTCAACATAAAACCAAGTAAAATTTTGTTGAGGCTGTTTAAGCCTCTTTCACATCTGGCATACGCTGAGCTATTGCCTGCGCACCCCGGTGCTTATAGGGAAACACCGTAGTCAAAGCTTACTGGGAAGATTGCTGACAGGTATAAGGATAACAGTATGCCCCGCTTTTAGCACGGAAAAAAAGATACGAGAACTGCTTAGGGAAAGAAAAAGGCCCTCCTTACTTAGTAAGGAGGGTCTGTTATTATAGCTGCTTATCATAAAATGCCAGCTGCCGGAGCAATCTAGCCTTCAGCTTCTGGATAATACGGTCCGGACTGAGTACCTGGATAAGAGGACCTAGGGAAAGCAGGCGGATAATCAGTTCTGCTTCGTCCTCGCTGTCATAGCGGATGGTAATCTGGTAGGTATGGGCTGTCAGTCTGGTGGTTTCCTTGGCGAAATGGGAAAAGTGCAGGAGGGCCCGGTTGAGGGCGTTGCGGTGATCGTCCAGAATGAAGGTCAGCTGCTGTTGGGGCGGCTCCAGTACCTCTCCCGGTGGCAGAGGGTCAGCAAGGAGGGTACAGCTGTGAATACCGGAAAGCCTGAGGATGTAGCTTCTTTGGGCACCACTACCTCTAACCCTAAATTTATCATCCTTGGCAGAGTATTCCAGGTAGAGGGGAAGAAAATGGAGCTTTTGGAGCCGGTGGCCCTTCGTATAGTAGGTAAATGCCAGCTCCTGCCGCTGCTGGATGGCTTGCAGGATGGTCCGGAAGTTGGCTATGTAGTGGGGGCTACGAAAATTATCTCCGTCCTGGTAGCGGTCATAATAGACAATGTCCTGCCAATCGAAAAGGGGCTTGAGCTTTTCCAACCCCTGGGTGCTAGGGCTAAAGAGCTGGATACGAGGGTCCTGGAGCAGGGTTGCGAGCCAGCGTTTTTCTAAAAGGGAGAGGGGCTGCTGAGGTGGATGGCGGATAACGGTGCTCAGGTCCTCCCGTAGCAGGGGCCATTCCTGCTGCAGTGCCTGGGGCAGGGTAAGGATGCTTTCTTCAAAGGCCTTTTCCCGGACCAGCTGGTACAGCCTGTCCTGGGTAAGCTGGCCTCGGACGGCTTCCTGTAGGATGGCTGTAACAGTAGTAAAATAAACATTATAAATTTCCTGAAAGAGCATCTTCTTCACCTTCATAGAGCGCTAGCATTTTTAGTAAATCCTTCCGGTAGAGCTCCAGCAGGCGGGGATTAGTGCAGTCCAGCTTTTGGATGCGGCCGTAAAAGGTTCGTAGCCAGGGGAGCATTTCCAGCGTATCGTAAACATCGGCAGTAAAAAGATAGGTATCCTCCGCCAGCTTCTGGACAGAGCCGCAACGTTTTTCCCGATACAATCTCTGAACCAGATAGCCTTCTTCTGGTTCAAAGTGCAAGGTGACTTCTAAATGCTCCGTGGTTTCCTGACCATTATAGGAAACACCCCAAAGCCGCTGCTGAAATTCTGCCAAGGGCTGCTCCAGCTCCTGAACGGCAGGGTAAATATTGCCGGGGGTAACACTGATCAGCATATCCACCCGGTAAAAGCGGAAGCTGTGGTATTTTAGGGAATAGGACAGAAGAAAGCAGCGGCCACTTTGAACGCTGGTATAAATTTTTAAGGGCAGGACCTCCTGGGGTGGGAGGGGATGCTGCTGACGGTTGACCAGCTCCAGCTGAACACAGCGGTGCTCCTGGAGGGCGGCAAGGAGGCTGTAAAGAATTTCGCTGTCCAGGGCGTGGAGGATGTAGTGATGCTTAAAGCGGAAGGGCTGCTCCATGGGGGGCAGCTTGTCCAGCAGAAAGGAGCCGAAGACGCCTAGGGGAGCCGTTTCTGCGTAAAAGCTGAGGGCAGTAGCCCAGGAGCTTAATGCAACCTGCTGGGGTGTTAGTCTGTAATAGAGCTCACAACCGGATTTTTCTGTGGTTAATAGTCCCAGCCGTACATATTCCTGAAGCTTTTTGCGGATGGTGGAGGCATCAAGATTAAAATTCGTGTCAAAATGGGCTAAATAATCCTGGTAAATGCGGTTCACAATGGCTGTCGTTGTCAGGGACAGGCCACCGGCTAAAATATCCAGCAGATAAAAATGCAGGGTAATATCCCTGGCGGTAAAGCTTTTAGTTTTTAAGGATTTATAGAGGGGATTACTGGTGATGGCTCTGCTGTCCACGGAGAGGAAAACCTGCTTTCCCTCAGCATTGCGGTGAAAGGACAGATAATCTCCCAGCCAGCTTTCAATGCGGCGGCGTTCATTATCATAGCTGCGACGATTTTTGGGGGCGTAGTCCTCGCGACTTTTAAAGCCGTAAACATAGAATTGGCGCATGTAGGTACGGATTTTCTGATAATCCTTAATTAATTCACTATAGGCCATGGCATACTTCCTCCTAGAACTTGTGCTGTCTATATTATACTAGGTAAAAATTTCTCCGTACATAAAAGAACCTCTGCTAATACACTGGGGCGTAGTAGCAGAGGCAGTTAGTTTATTTTTAGAGAATCTTGGTCATTTCTTCAGCGCTATTTCTCAAGAAATGCTTGGGAGAGGGTTGGGCGTCGGCAGCGGCATAGCCGATGGGGAAAATGGCGATAAGGCCATAGCCGGCCATTTCCGGACAGAGCACCTGCAGCTGGGGTGCATCAAAATAGCCCACCCAGGTGGTAGCCAGGCCTACGGCTTCAATTTCCAGCATTAGATGGGTAGCGGCGATGCTGGCATCAACGCAGGCAAAGTTCATTTTATCAGCTTTTCTGGTCCAGGCCAGGCTTTCATCATAGCCCACTACCAAAAATTCATCGGCACCAAAGGTATAGCTGGTTACCTTACGGATAGCTTCCTTGGCGGCCTCGGACTGCATCCAGAAGATTTTGTAGGGCTGCTTGTTAACAGCAGTAGGAGCAAGTAGTGCAGTTGTGATAATTCGTTGGATAAGCTTTTTATCAACGGGCTTATCGCTAAATTTTCTGCAGGAATAGCGTTTAGCTGCTAATTCTTTGAATTCCATAAATATACCTCCGTTTATATAAAATTATTTTAAAAGGTCGGCAAAGCTCAACGGCAGGAACTTGGTCAGCTCCTGTGGGTTAACCTCGATTTGCAGACCGATTTTACCACCGGAAACATAAATGCTTTCCCATTTCTGGGCGCTTTCATCCATATAGGTTGGGAAGACCTTTTTCATGCCGACGGGGGAGCAGCCGCCATGGATATAGCCGGTCAGGGGCAGCAGGTCCTTCTGCTTCAGCATTTCTATCTTTTTGACACCGGCTACACGGGCTGCCTTTTTCAGGTCCAGCTCTGCATCACCGGGCAGGCAGAAAACATAGTAGCCATGGTTATTATCCGTGGTTACAAGGGTTTTGAAAAGCCTATCCGCAGGCTGTTCCAGGTAACGGGCCACATCCACGGCGGCAATGGGTCCGTTTTCTGGATATTCACGGATATTATAGGTAATTTTTTCACTATCTAGAATGCGCATGGCATTTGTTTTAGAAATTTTTTTTGACATAAATTCCACCCAATTTCTTCCTTGAAAAGTCTGTTTTAGATTTCATAACATAAGTGTAGTCTGCTTTAGGTTTACTGTCAAGAAAACTACTATTAAATTCTTAATGATAATATCTACTAGGCTAAAATATGTTACAATAGTAGTAACTAAGGACCCAAGGGAGGTGGGGGAATGGAAAATTTAAATGGAGTAGAAATGACACTTTTTGTACCCTTGCTGGGGAGAATTTTTGCCAGTAAGTATTTTCCACAAATTTTTTACGATGCCAAGGCTCTAGCATTGGAGCGGTTAGTGCCTGCTCACCTGCCCGAAAAAGAGGGTCAGACGGAATATACTCTGATAGCGGGAGCTGTACGCTCTGCTAATATGGATTCCTATATAGATAGCTTTTTGCAAAGGCACCCTCAGGGGGTGGTAGTGGAGCTGGGCTGTGGCTTGGAAACAACCTATTGTCGGCATCCCCAAGGAAGCAGTACCTGGTATGGGGTGGATTTACCGGAGGTAATTGACTACCGCCGGAAGCTGTTACCGGAGGTAGGGAGGCAGCGGTATGTGGCCAGTGGTATCCTCCAGGAAAATTGGCTGCAGGAGCTGCGGAGGGAGCATTCCGTGGAACCATTACTATTTACAGCCAGTGGTCTTTTTTACTATTTTTCCCGGGAGGAAGTGGACCAGCTTTTAACTAGGATAGGACAGTATGGTCCGGCAGAGATTGTTTTTGACGCAATGAATTACCTGGGCTATCTGCTCATTGGTCACTACATGAAGGAGGTAGGGCATGGGGACACGGATGTTAAATTTTATGTGGATGATATACAGCGGCTGGCCAGCAGGGTAGGTGCTGTGCAGACGGTAGGGACTGCCTATTATGGGCAGGTGCCTACAAAGGGCTTGAGCCTGTCCACCCGTATGACCATGTGGGGAGCGGACTACTTGCAGGTGGTAAAAATGCTGCATTTAAAATTTAGCTAAGGAGGCAGAAAAATGTGGAAGAAAATTATTATTCTGATCGCTCTGATACTGGCGGTTTTAGCAGTTAATTCTAATATTATGGTGCGTGATAATGTCAAAAAGATTGATTTTAAAGCAGAAATTAGTACTATGCGGCCCTGGTGGGTGCCTGAAGGTGTTGTAGGCTGGCTGGCCGTGAAGGAAATGGATGAAGACCTGCGCCAGGCCATTGTTACGGCGGCGGATATACCTCAGGATTATTGGGCTAAGACCAGATGCTACTATAACTATGTGGATTTGAATGATGATGGACGGAGAGAGGCACTGGCTGTTTTGATTGGACCCTATACCAGTGGTAGTGGGGGCAACATGGCAGTGCTTTTGACAGAACAGAAGGAGGGCTGGCAGCTACAGCAGCTGATGACGCTCATCCATACACCGGTACTGGTTGGCGAGAGTAAAACTAACGGCTACCGTGATTTGTATGTAGTACGGGCTGGTGGCGGAACGGAGGTAGAGGTTGTACAGCTTAGCTACGGAAAGGATGGAAGCTATACCATGGTCAGCAAGGCTCCGGTAGTAAAGCTGTCACAGCAGATGATGGGAACCTTGCTTATGGATAATGACTTGGCTAAGGATGTGGTCAAGGGAGAATGGATAAGCTTGGAGAGGAAGCAATAAAAAAATAATCCTGTGATGCTGTACGGATAAGGTACAAAATCACGGGATTTTTTACTATATTGCTTTAGAGGGAATTTATATTAGTATAGCGAATAAGTAGAAGTTATTAGGGTAGGTGATAATGATGGATAGAATTCTAGACTTTGAGAACTGGATGCAAGAAAATAGTGTTTTAAGTGCAAGTACTAGATATAAATATCGTTTAGCGGTGAGCAGTATATCCAAGGACATGTTGCGTGAAGGTGTTATTCATAAAAAATTAATTGATATGAATCTTTTAGAGTTAGATTTATCCATAGCTAATATAGTCGTAAATCCATTTTTTATAAATAAGAATAAGGTTGGCCACAACATGTATAGTAATAGTTTGAGGCAGTATCGCTACTATTTACTATTACACGAAAATGATGTTGATGATAAATCAGAGGAAGCTTTGATTGGAGATGTATCAGAAACAGAGAGGGTTGTTCTATCTAAGGCTAGAGTTGGGCAAGGTGTATATAGAGATGAATTGTTGAGAAAATACGGTGGTAAGTGTGTAATTACCGGTATAGACCATCCCAAGCTGTTAATAGCTAGTCATATAAAACCATGGAAGGTAGCTAATAATAAAGAGCGGATTGATGTTAATAACGGGTTATTGCTTTCAGCAAATATGGACAAGCTTTTTGATAGTGGACTGATAACCTTTAAAGCTAATGGACAAATGGTAATTTCTTCGTATGTAGGTCAAACTAATAGTAAATTATTGGGGCTTTCTGATGATATGGTTGTAAATCTTTTACCAACTGCGGATTTGTTAAGATATATGGAATATCATAGGGATGTATTATTCGTAAAATAAAAGCAATTTACACCTAAATAAAGGTAAAAAATATCCTGTGAGTTAGTATTAGAGAGTGCAAACTCACAGGATTTTTATTGTTTAAATAAATTATAAATGACTTATTTGATGATATAATAAGATCAAGAGATATAAGAAAGGGTGATTTCCTTGAAACATCTGGAGGTTGTAGCTGCGGCTATAGAGTATGATAATAAAATTTTGTGCATGCAAAGAAATAAGGCTAAATATGACTATATAAGCTATAAATTTGAGTTTCCTGGCGGTAAGGTTGAGTTAGGAGAAGCAAACCACGAAGCTTTAGAACGTGAGCTACGCGAAGAGATGGATATGGATATTAGTATTAGGGAAGAAGATCATATTATTACCGTGGAACATATCTACCCTGACTTTGCTATTACCTTGCATACCTTTTTATGTAAGGTAAAAAGTCCAGACTTTAAGATGAAGGAACATATTTCTTTTCAGTGGCTACCTGTAGAGGAGATGGGCAAATTAGATTGGGCAGCAGCTGATAAACCAATCGTGGAGTATTTGCAAAAACATAGGAGTTAGGTTATGAATAAAGCAGAATTACAAATCTGTTTGGAAGCAGGCTTTATAGATTTTAATATTGATACAGATGAGCGTACTTTACCTAAGATTCTAACCAATAATCAAGAGGAAAAAGTTAAAGTTTTAGACTCTTTGTTATATGAATTAAAAAATTGTGATGAATTTTTCTTTTCAGTAGCTTTTGTTACTAATAGTGGTGTAGCTTGTTTAATAGACATTTTAAATGAACTTAAAAATAAGAATATTAAGGGTAAAATACTAGCTTCCCAATATCAAAACTTTACAGAGCCTAGGGCTTTGAGAAGATTATTACAGTTTCCTAATTTAGAATTAAAAATTATCACAGCGGATTATAATTTCCACGCTAAAGGGTACCTATTTCATAAAAAAGCAAATTCTGAGCTTCAGCAAGAAGATAATTATAACATGATTATTGGAAGTAGTAATCTTACGCAAACAGCATTAACCATAAATCGTGAGTGGAATGTACAGCTTTCTTCCTTAAAGAATGGTGCTTTAATTAAGCAAATGCAGAAGGAATTACAACTAGCTTGGAATGATGCTACGGTAGTGGATGAAAATTGGATAGCTTCTTATGAGACAATTTATCAGCAGGCTAGAAGTAGCCGTTTAGAGCAGAAACATGCAGTTATTGATTTATACAAAATTAATCCTAACAAAATGCAGGCTGAGGCATTACAAAGTTTGCAAGCCTTACGTGCTGAGGGAAAGAATAAGGCTCTACTAATTTCTGCTACTGGTACTGGTAAAACGTATTTATCAGCTTTTGATGTTAGAGTAGTAAAGCCTAAAAGGTGTTTATTTGTTGTACATCGTAATTTGATTGCGAGGACAGCGAAAAGAAGCTTTGAAAAGGTAATTGATAAAAATATCAGTACAGGTATCTTTTCTGGAAATAAAAAAGAAATAGATAAGGACTATTTATTTGCAACTATCCAAACTTTGGAAAAGGATGAAAATTTAAAATTATTTGCACCTGATTATTTCGATTATATCGTTATTGATGAAGTACATCATGCGGGAGCGGAAACCTATCAAAAGGTGATGAAATATTTTAAACCTAAATTTTTATTAGGTATGACAGCAACGCCGGAGCGTACTGACGGATACGATATTTTTAAAGCCTTCGATTATAATATCGCTTATGAAATTCGTTTGAACCAAGCTCTAGAAGAAAATATGCTAGTTCCTTTTCATTATCATGGAATCAGTGAAATCACTGTGGACGGTCAGCTTTTAGACGAGCACACCGACTTTAGTAAATTAGTTTGCGAAGAACGCGTTAAACACATACTTCACTATGCAGAATTTTATGGTTGTGATTACGGACGAGTTAAGGGATTGGTATTTTGTAGCAGTATAGCAGAAGCCGAAGAATTATCAGCAAAATTTTGTGAATATGGGAAAAATGCAACAGTGGTGACTGGTAAAAATTCTGAGGAGTTCCGTTCAGAGGCTATTAAACGTTTAGAAAGTGATGTTTTACCTAGAGCTGAGCAGTTGGATTATATTTTTACAGTAGATGTTTTTAATGAAGGCGTAGATATACCCGCTATTAATCAAATTGTTATGCTTAGACCTACTCAATCTGCTATTGTTTTTGTTCAGCAATTAGGCCGTGGTTTGCGTAAAAGTAATAATAAGCGTTATTTAGAGGTTATTGATTTTATTGGTAACTACGAAAATAATTACTTACTTCCTATTGCCTTATTTGGAGACCGTAGTTACAACAGAGAAAAAGTACGCAAAGCAGTTCATATCAATTATATGCCAGGTGCTTCTACTGTTTATATCGACGATATAGCTAAGGAAAAAATTTTTGCATCTCTTAATACAGGTAGAATCAGCTTATTTAAGGAATATAAAAAATCCTATGAGTTAGTAAAGTTCAAATTAGGTCGAAGCCCTATGATGATGGATTTTGTCAATTTAGGAGATAAAGATCCTTATTTGTTTGTACTTAAAGATGGCTCTTATTTTCATTTTAAGCAGCATGTAGATGTAGATGGTAGTAGAATCAGTGCGATAGCAGAAAAACTGTTAAAATTTATAGGCTTAGAATTGTGCAATGGTAAGCGTTTGGAGGAAATTGTTATACTTCAAGAGCTTTTGCATAGAGATAGCATTGGTGTGAAAGAGGTTCAACAATTTATGGAAGCAACTTATGATGTTCCTACCAATGAAGCAAGTATCTTAGGTGCGCTTAATGTTTTACAAATGACCTTCTTTAAGGAAGGGGACGCTAACAAGTATGGCAATCTTCCTCTAGTAGAAATGTCATCGGGGAATAAACTTACTTTGACCACAGATTTTAAGGCATTGCTGGTTGATGAAAAGTTTAAATTTTATCTTGAGGATAGCTTGGCATACGCTAAGTGTAGTTTTTTAGCTACCTATGATAGGAAGAAATATATTAATGGTTTTAAATTATACGAAAATTATTCTCGTAAGGATGCCTGTCGTATTTTAAATTGGCAACATGATGATAGCTCTACTGTTTATGGTTATCGAGTAAAATATGATACCTGCCCTATGTTTGTCACTTACAATAAACAGGATGATATTAGTGCTAGTACTAAATACGAAGACCGTTTCATTTCTCCTAAAGTTTTTAGTTGGATGACTAGAAGTAGGGTAAATATTTTTTCTAAGGAAGTATTGGAAATTCAAAAGGCTAAAGTTAGAAAATTACTTTTTGTGAAGAAATCAGATGGTGATGGAACCTCTTTCTATTACATGGGTGATGTTACTACGGAGCCAGAAAAGTGTATCCAAGAACAGATTGAAGACGATAATGGGAATAAGCTTCCTATAGTTAATATTATTTATAAGATGGATAAATCTGTGGATGAGAGAATTTATAGTTATTTTGAAGATTAGTTATTCTGGTTTAAAACTCTAAAATAAAAAGACTTCTAAAGCTAAGGCTCTAGAAGTCTTTTTATTTATTAAATTTATTTAAAAAAGTGAATTTTTTTTGTGGAGATTTTAATTAGCCGCTGCTTTGCCTAAAGCCTCTAAATTAAGCTTATATTTATAGGTTTTCTCTCTTTTATCAATAATGATAAATTCTTTAGGAATGGCAGATAATCTTTTTTTGATAGTATTAGTAGCTAAGTTTAATTCTTGAACCAAAATCTGCATAGGTACGCCAGTTGGCGCAAAAAGTGTTGTTTGTAAGAGAATATAGTAAAGTTGCAGAATGTCCTCAGATGGATTAAATTTGAGGATAATATCATACCAGTTTTTGAGCTGTCCAAGCTTATTTTCTACATCTTCTAAAGTGAGTTTTAATGATTTTTCAAATAAAGTTAAAAACTCGTTGATAAAATAAGTCAAATCGCCACAGTTTAAAGCAGAGTTAGTATCTTCAAACATTTTATAATAAATTTTTTGATCATGCTTGATGACTAAAGAAAGGTTTAAGGCTGCTAAGGGACCATAGTCTATAGATAGATAGTAGGCGGTTATAAAACGGATTGTTCGACCGTTACCATCATAAAAAGGGTGTAAATATGCAAATAAATAGTGAAAAATAGCTATTCTAAGAATACTAGGATAGTCATTACTATTGAGTATGGTTAAAGCGTAGTTCATATGTTCTATTAGCTTCTCTTCTGGGTAGGTACCTATATGGAGTATTTTTTGTGTTCCTGTAGTGATTTCGACAGGGTCCTTTCTAAAAATTTTACCATCCGGCACATTTTTTGGATTTTCTTTAGAAACTTCTGAAACGACGAATTCATCATAAAAATTACGGATATCCTTACTTTGGGTAAAAGTAAATTTTTTATGCTGGAGAAGTTTGTAATATTTGTTAACAATACTATAAAATCTAGTTTTTTTCTCTTTAGTCTTTTGTTGAACCTGTGCTAGAGCTTCTTGAATTTCTTTACGAGAACTGCGTACACCCTCAATCTCATTCGTTGCTTGGATTTCTTCTACCATATAGTTAGTTGTCAATTGGATTAATGCTACTGGTGGTAATTGTTGAATAGCTGCGTTTAGGGATAAATTAAGATTATGTATATTATCCAGTAAAGAAACCAATTCCCTTGTGTAGCAAAAGAAGGCAGAATAGCTATCTTGGTGATTATATTCTTTTATACTAAAATCAAGGTGTTCAGTAAATGGAGCACGAAATCTTTCTTCGTAGGATTGTTTCCAATACTCTCGGTCTGTTTTATAGTAAATTTTTTTTAGTTGTGTGTAAGACATGATGTTCCTCCTTAAGTCAAGAAGTAAATTATGTAATCAATAACAATGTCAAAAATAGTCAAAATTGATATTGAAAATATCTTATCTTCATTATGATATCAAAAATGGCCAATTTTGACTAGATGCTTAGGGTAAAAATGCTTTGAAGTGCAAAAATTGGCTTTTTTGATAAGGTGCTATTCCGCTTAATGGAATTGGGAGGGCTGCTACTGCTATGGAGCTTTGCCAGGCATTGAAGCAAAACTGATTGCTTTTTCTTAGATGTTTATCAAGGAGGATGTTACAATATTTAATTTTATCATGCATAAATATACATATTTTGTAAAATCAAAAATATGGTCTACTTATATTGCCAAAAGAGAAAAGTAAAACAACATAAGACAAATAAATTTATAAATACAATATATTAAGCCCCTCCTATGTATGAGATAATTTTTATTCATTAGCTTCTGAATCCACACAA
>RCNI01002277.1_pt1 | contig 14357 bp, 12 predicted proteins | sample 2041151 | NCBI WGS metagenome assembly RCNI01 (sample SAMN09708214, study PRJNA481090) | feces metagenome | isolation source: feces | place: Antarctica: Albino Rookery | reverse complement strand
CCCATAAGTATCATATAAGGCCTGCTCCTTGGGAGCAGGCCTTATGTTTTTTAATTTATTTGAAGTACTTAACCGCAGCCTCGAACATGCGAATATCATACTCGCCAGGTACGTTCTTGTAAAGACCCGCCCCGATACGCTCGCTGTGACCCATTTTACCAAATACTCTTCCGTCAGGGGAAGTGATGCCTTCAATGGCATACATGGAGTCATTGGGATTAAAGTGAACGTCAGAAGTGGCGTTGCCATCCATATCCACATACTGGGTGGCAATCTGGCCATTTTCTGCCAGCTTACGGATCAGCTCTTCGCTGGCCAGGAACCGGCCTTCACCATGGGAGATGGGTACATTGTACACATCGCCCACATTGGTCAGCGCCAGCCAGGGGGACTTATTGGAAGCCACACGGGTGCGCACGATCCGGCTCTGGTGTCTTGCAATGGTATTGAAGGTCAAGGTGGGGCAAGTTTCATCGGTGTCGATGATCTTGCCATAAGGCACGAGACCCAGCTTGATGAGTGCCTGGAAGCCATTGCAGATACCACACATAAGACCATCACGGCGCTCCAGCAGCTCGGTAACGCCTTCCTTGATTGCAGCGTTGCGGAAGAAGGCGGTAATAAACTTACCGGAACCGTCAGGCTCATCACCGCCGGAGAAACCGCCAGGGATGAATACCATCTGAGCGGTCTTCAGCTGCTCTGCAAAGTGTTCCACACTTCTGGAAATACCATCGGCAGACAGGTTGTTGATCACAATGATCTGAGGCTCAGCACCTGCATCCCGGACAGCCTTGGCAGAGTCATACTCACAGTTGGTACCAGGGAACGCAGGGATCAAGACCTTGGGTTTTGCGGTCTTAATTGCGGGAGCGTTCCAGGTATTGACACTGTATGCAAAGTTCTCCATGGGGGTCTTCCGATCGGGAATGTTGCAGGAGTAAACGCTTTCCAGCTTGCCTTCGTAGACTGCCAGCAGGTCGGAGAGCTTCAGCTTCTCCTCGCACAGGGTGATGCAGCCGTCATCGGTAATCATACCGATATACTGCGCATCGGGAACAAGCTCCGTTACTTCCAGCAGGATGCTGCCATAACGGTAGCCAAAAATATCCTGATTTGTAAGAACCTTGTCGAAAATGAAGCCCAGACCGTTGCCGAAGCCCATCTTCATGACAGCTTCACCGATACCGCCAATTCCGGGTGTGTACGCAGAAACTGCTTTTCCGGAGCGAATCAGCTCTGTTGCACGGTTCCAAACATCAACAAGGGTCTCAGTATCCGGCAGACCGTTATCGTCGTATACAGGATTCAGTGCAATCAGCTGGTGACCTGCCTTCTTAAATTCAGGAGACACCACATCCTTTACTTTACCCGTAGTAACCGCAAAGGAGACCAGCGTGGGAGGTACATCCAGATTTTCAAAGCTGCCGGACATGGAATCCTTGCCGCCGATGGCGCCGATCCCTAACTCCAGCTGTGCTTCAAAGGCACCCAGCAGTGCAGCCAGAGGTTTACCCCAGCGCTTGCCGTCGGTTCCCAGACGCTCAAAATACTCCTGGAAGGTAAGGTATACGTCCTCAAAGGAGGCACCGCTGGCAATCAGCTTAGATACAGACTCCACAACAGCCAGGTAAGCGCCATGGTAGGGGCTCTGCTCCATGATAAAGGGATTATAGCCCCAGGACATAAAGGAGCAGTCATCCGTGTGCTTCTTCTCAACGGAGATTTTCTGCACCATAGCCTGAATGGGGGTCAGCTGGTTCTTACCGCCAAAGGGCATCAGTACAGTACCGGCACCGATGGTGGAGTCGAACCGCTCAGAAAGTCCACGCTTGGAGCAGGTATTGAGATCGGAGGCAATCCGATTGTAGTTGTCAGCAAAGCTGCCGGAAATAACCTGCTCCTTCAGTGCGGGCTTGGCGGGTGTTACATCGATGTGCTTCTCCGCACCATTGGAATTTAAGAATTCACGGCTGATGTCGCAAATCGCCTTACCATTCCAGTTCATGACCAGTCTGGGCTCCTCTGTGACCTTAGCCACAGGGCAGGCCTGCAGGTTTTCGCCGGAAGCCAGCTCCAGGAATTTCTCCACGTCCTTAGCTTCCACCACAACTGCCATACGCTCCTGAGACTCGGAAATAGCCAGTTCTGTTCCGTCCAGACCCTCATACTTCTTGGGGACAGCGTTGAGGTCAATTGTAAGGCCGTCAGCCAATTCGCCAATGGCAACCGAAACACCACCGGCACCGAAGTCATTGCAGCGCTTAATAAGGCGGCTGGCAACAGGGTTGCGGAACAGTCTTTGCAGTTTCCGCTCTTCCGGCGCATTGCCCTTCTGAACTTCCGCACCACAGCTCTCCAGGGATTCCACGGTATGGGACTTGGAGGAACCGGTGGCACCGCCGCAGCCGTCCCGTCCGGTGCTGCCGCCCAGCAGGATCACAACGTCCCCTGCTTCGGGTACTTCCCGGCGCACATTTTCAGCAGGTGCCGCAGCAATAACAGCACCGATTTCCATACGCTTGGCAGCATAACCCGGGTGATAGATCTCATCTACAATACCGGTAGCAAGACCGATCTGGTTGCCGTAGGAAGAATATCCCGCAGCGGCAGTGGTCACGATCTTTCTCTGGGGCAGCTTGCCCTGAATGGTCTCAGATACCGGCTTCAGAGGATCGGCCGCACCGGTCACACGCATAGCGCCATATACATAGCTGCGCCCGGACAGCGGATCCCGGATTGCACCGCCGATACAGGTAGCGGCGCCGCCAAAGGGCTCGATCTCTGTGGGGTGGTTGTGGGTTTCGTTCTTGAACAGCAGCAGCCAGGGTTCTGTTACCCCGTCCACATCCACGTTAATTTTCACGGTGCAGGCATTGATCTCCTCACTCTCATCCAGCTTGGGGAGCTTGCCATTTACCTTCAGGTACTTGACCGCAACCGTTGCCAGATCCATGAGGCAGATGGGCTTTGTACGGCCCAGCTGCTTGCGGACATCCAAATACCGGTCAAAGGCATTTTGCAGCAGTTCATCCTCGAACTTCACATGGTCAATGATTGTACCGAAGGTAGTATGGCGGCAGTGATCGGACCAGTAGGTGTCGATCATGCGGATTTCCGTAATGGTGGGATCTCTGTCCTCTTTTTGGAAGTACTCCTGGCAGAAGGCGATATCTGCCTCATCCATGGCAAGACCGTACTCCTTAATGAAGGCAGCCAGGCCAGCTTCATCCAGTTTCGTAAAGCCGTTTAAGGTCTTTACCTCTGTGGGAATGTTATACTGAGTCTTCAAGGTCTCAGGCATATCGAGAGAGGCCTCTCTGGCCTCTACAGGATTAATTACATATTTTTTGATCCGTGCCACGTCCTCCTGGCTCAAATTGCCATAGAGAGCGTAGACCTTGGCAGTATGGACAATGGGCCGCTCGCCCTGGGAGATGATCTGAATACACTGGGCGGCGGAGTCTGCACGCTGGTCAAACTGACCGGGCAGGAACTCCACGGCAAACACGGCAGCACCACTCAGATCGACACTCTCCGATGCGATATCCAGCTGAGGCTCTGAGAAAACAGTTTTTGTTGCATAGGAAAACAGCTCGCCATCAATATTCTCCGCATCATAACGGTTAATAAGACGCACTTTTTCCAGATTCTCAATTCCCAGAAGATTTCTGGCATCGGCCAGAAGTGCATTTGCTTCGTTGGCAAGCTCCGGCTTTTTCTCTACATATACTCTATATACCACTCTTAATTCCTCCCGGCCTTTAAAGCCTTAGCACCGATATCACTACGGTAATATGCATTTTCAAAGTGGATGGTCTTAACCATCCCGTATGCATCCTCGATTGCCTGACTGAGGGTGTCCGCAACAGCAGTGGCACCCAGAACACGGCCTCCGTTTGTGACCAGCTTTCCATCCTTCTGGGCTGCGCCTGCCACATAGACATGTTCCCAGATAGAATCCGGGATCGTCATCTCATAGCCCTTTTCGTAAGCTGTGGGATATCCGGCAGATGCCATAATGACACAGCAGGCATTTTTCGAGGAGAACTTTACCTCTGTCTCAGACAGTGTGCCATTGGTAGTTGCCTGCATAATGGTCAGCAAATCGCTCTCCAGAAGTGGAAGAACCACCTGGGTCTCCGGATCGCCAAACCGGCAATTGTACTCAATGACCTTAGGGCCATTGGGTGTCAGCATAAGGCCAAAGTACAGGCAGCCCTTAAAGGTACGCCCCTCTGCATTCATCGCATGGATGGTGGGCAGGAAAATCTTGTCCATACACTCCTGGGCCACAGCCTCTGTGTAATAGGGATTGGGGGCCACGGTTCCCATGCCGCCGGTGTTGAGGCCTGTGTCATTGTCCCCTGCCCGCTTGTGATCCATGGAGGAAATCATGGGAACAACGGTTTTTCCGTCTGTAAAAGACAGCACAGAGACTTCCGGGCCAGTTAGAAATTCCTCAATCACGATCTGATCGCCGCTCTTACCGAAGACCTTATCGGCCATCATAGAGCGCACTGCATCCATGGCCTCCTGGCGGGTCTGGGCAATGATAACACCTTTTCCCAGGGCAAGGCCGTCAGCCTTGATGACTGTGGGAATGGGGGCCGTCTCCAGATACTTGAGGGCCCCATCCATAGAGGTAAACACCTCATAGGCCGCTGTGGGAATCCCATATTTTTTCATAAGGTCTTTGGAGAACACCTTGCTGCCCTCAATGATCGCAGCATTGGCTCTGGGGCCAAAGCAGGGAATCCCCTTCGCTTCCAGTGCATCTACCGCACCCAGCACCAGAGGATCATCCGGTGCAACCACCGCATAATCGATACCGGTCTCCACGGCAAATGCCACGATTTTATCAATATCCTTGGCTCCGATGTCTACGCAGGTTGCATCCTTTGCGATACCACCGTTTCCGGGTAGGGCGTAAATTTCGGAGACTTTGGAGTTTTCTTTCAACTTTTTAATGATGGCGTGTTCTCTTCCACCGCCGCCAACAACCAGAATCTTCATAGAATCCTCCCTTAGTGATGGAACAGACGCATGCCGGTAAAGGCCATAATCATGCCGTGCTCGTTACAGCAGTCAATTACCATATCGTCACGGATGGAACCGCCGGGTTCTGCAATATAGCTTACGCCGCTGCGCCATGCCCGCTCAATATTATCACTGAAGGGGAAGAATGCGTCGGAGCCGACGGACACACCCCGAATACCGGAGAGATAGGACTTCTTGTCTTCCTCTGTCAGCGGTGCAGGCTGGGAAGTAAAATACTTCTGCCAAATTCCGTCTGCACACACGTCTTCCTCATTTTGATTGATATAGCCGTCAATCACATTGTCACGGGTGGGTCTGCCGATATCCGTGCGGAAAGGCAGATTCAGCACTTTCTCATGCTGACGCAGGAACCAGGTATCTGCCTTGGAGCCTGCCAGTCTTGTGCAGTGGATTCTGGACTGCTGACCGGCACCCACACCGATTGCCTGTCCATCCACCGCAAAGCACACGGAGTTGGACTGGGTGTACTTTAAAGTAATTAAGGAAATGATAAGATCCCGAACCGCTTCCTTGGGAAGATCCTTCTTTTCGGTGACAACGTTCTCCAGCAGCTTTTCATCGATGCGGAAATTGTTGCGCCCCTGCTCGAAGGTAATCCCGAACACCTGCTTGCGCTCCACTGCATCCGGAACATAGTTGGGATCGATTTTTACAATGTTATAATTGCCCTTACGCTTTGTCTTCAGAATTTCCAGCGCCTCCGGGCTGTAGCCGGGGGCAATCACGCCGTCGGAAACCTCACGGGAAATGAGTCTTGCGGTAACGGCATCGCACGCATCCGACAGCGCAATCCAATCTCCGAAGGAGCTCATTCTGTCTGTACCACGTGCTCTTGCATATGCACAGGCAAGAGGAGACTGATCCAGTCCCTCAATATCATCTACAAAGCAGGCTTTTTTCAGAGAATCAGACAGGGGCAGACCCACCGCAGCAGAGGTAGGGCTGACATGCTTGAAAGATGTGGCAGCAGGCATACCCAGAATATCTTTGAGTTCCTTCACAAGCTGCCAGGAGTTAAAGGCATCCAGGAAATTGATGTAGCCGGGTTTGCCGGAGAGAATCTCGATGGGAAGCTCAGAACCGTCGTGCATATAGATTTTTGCAGGTTTCTGATTGGGGTTGCAGCCATACTTTAATTCAAACATCTTCATATTACTATCTCCCTTACTGATTCTTGTTCATCATGCGATTTTCTGTTTCACCGGTCATGAGATCCACATAGCGAACATACAGAGAAATCTTATTCTCAGCATCCAGCGCATTCCAGATATCGCTGGTAAACTGGTCAATATCATCAGGAATTGCAACACGCTCCGGTTCCCCCTGGAACGTGGGGATGGGATCGCCATCGCATACGTAAGTATGGATAAAATGTCCCAGACCTGCAATAGACGGGTAAGAGAAGGTATAGCGGTTACAGGCTGTTCCTTCTGCATCTGCGCTCTTGAGAATGCTCATTTTATAGGTAAAGTCATTCTCTTCAAAGGTAATCATACCACTGATCCGGGGGGTAAGGTTCGGTGCATCCGGCTCAAACTGACGGGACATGAGCGCACCGCTGAAGCACTTCCCTGCGGCAAGGCCATCATAGATGGTGTCTGTCTGGTCGCCGTTTGTGACGATCAGCTTATTCTCATATTTGCGAATGGCAGCATAAATAATGAGGCTGGGATCTTCAACTTTCGATACGTCAAAGGGCTCTGTAAACACTTCGCCGTTTTTTTCCGTAAACACCCGGTTACGGCTGTTTGCGCTTCTGCCCATAATAAAATAGGCTGCGACTGCTTTTTTACCGTCCTGAGACTTTCCCAGCACGATGCCACGGCCGGGGTAACGATTATTTTCCAGACGCTTTGCAATATCTACAATCTCATAAACATTCATGGATATATCCCTTTCTATTGCTCCGTAATATGCTTACTTACCAGTTCGACAGCCTGGGGCAAAATTTTCCACTCTGCCTGCTCCATAACTCTCCTCTGGAGGGTCTCGGCAGTGTCTTCCGGAAGAACATCCACTGCTTTTTGCAGGATGATCTCTCCCCCGTCAGGAATCTCATTGACAAAGTGAACCGTTGCCCCCGTAACTTTTACGCCGTATTTCAGAGCTTCCTCGTGGACTTTCAGCCCGTAGAAGCCCTTTCCGCAAAAAGACGGGATCAGCGAAGGATGGATGTTCAGAATCCGCTTTGGATAGGCGGATGTAAACGTTTCAGTAAGAATGGACATAAATCCGGCCAATACGATCAAATCAATCTGATTTTCCCTCAGCAGCTCCAGCAGTCTCTCTTCAAACCCTGCCTGGCTGCCGCATTCCTTCTTCGTAACCACTACACCGGAAATACCCGCTTTTGCAGCCCGCTCCAATGCGTATGCGCCCGGGTTATTAGAAACCACAAGCTGAATTTTTCCGCTTTGGATCATACCGCTGCGCTCGGCATCGATCAGTGCCTGTAAATTGGTGCCCCCTCCGGAAACCAATACCGCAATTCTCGCTTTTTCCATCGTTCGCTCCCCTTATCTCAGCAAATCGTGATCTTATCCTGCGATTCTACAATCTCGCCGATGACATAAGCATCTTCGCCATGATCCTTCAGAATCTCCAGAGCCTTCTGGACATCGTCCTTGCAGACAACAATGCTCATGCCCACACCCATATTAAAGGTGTTAAACATATCATGCTCGGAAATATTTCCGGTCTTGGCAATCAGCTGGAAGATGGGCAGAACCTTAACAGAGGCTCTGTCGATCTTTGCGCCCAGGCCATCGGGAATGCTGCGGGGAATATTCTCGTAGAAACCGCCGCCGGTAATATGGGAAATACCCTTTACCTGTACCTGCTCCAAAAGGGCAAGTACGGACTTTACATACAGCTTTGTGGGCTCCAAAAGTGTTTCGCCCAGGCCCTTTCCGCCCAGTTCCGCAACCGGAGCGGTAAGGTCTGCATGCTCAATATCGAATACTTTACGGACAAGAGAAAAGCCGTTGGAGTGGACACCGGAGGAAGCCAGTGCAATCACAACATCTCCGGCCTTCATGGTCTTATTGTCAATGATCTTGGACTTGTCCACGACACCGGTGCAGTAGCCTGCCAGATCGTAGTCATCCTCTGCCATCATGCCGGGATGCTCCGCAGTCTCGCCGCCGATCAGAGCGCAGCCGGAACGGACACAGCCCTCTGCTACACCGCTTACGATATCCGCAATCTTCTCGGGAATGTTCTTGCCGCAGGCAATATAATCCAGGAAGAACAGGGGCTTTGCACCGCAGCAGATGATGTCGTTGGCGCACATGGCTACGCAGTCAATGCCGATGGTATTGTGCTTATCAAGAAGCATGGCAATCTTTAGCTTGGTGCCGACACCGTCTGTACCGGAGACCAGCACAGGCTCGGTCATGCCTGCCAGATTCAGCCCAAAGCAGCCGCCGAAGCCGCCCACATCATCCAGACAGCCCTCGTTCTTTGTGCGGGCGATGTGCTTTTTCATGAGTTCAACAGATTTATAACCAGCGGTAATATCTACGCCAGCTGCGGCATAGCTCTCGGAAAAACTCTTTTCAACCATAATCCGTACTCCTTATCATTCATTATTCTTTGCCGTTCCAGCAATAGGTGCACAGCTTGCACTCATCGATACCGATTGCATTTACAACACCTTCAACGGTCTGGAATCCCAGAGATGCGAATTTGAACTTATCGCAAATGGTCTGCCGCAGAGCTTTACCACGCTCTGTGCTGCCATCTGCGTATTCTTCAATATACTGGAAGCCCTCTTCCCCCTCAAGCTCCATAATGACACGCCGTGCAATCAGATCCATATCACTGGTGGAGCGGGAGAAATTGAGGTACTTGCAGCCAAACATGATGGGAGGACATGCCGAACGCATGTGAACAGACTTGGCACCATTGCCGTACAGGAATTCGACTGTCTCACGCAGCTGTGTGCCTCGGACGATGGAATCATCCACAAACAAAAGATTCTTGTTTTCAATCAGCTCATGGACAGGGATCTGCTTCATCTTTGCGATCTTATTCCGATCCGACTGCCGGGCCGGTGTAAAGCTCCGAGACCAGGTAGGCGTGTATTTGATGAAAGCTCTTGCAAAGGGCAGCCCTGTACGATTGGCGTAGCCAATGGCATGGGGGGTACCGGAGTCGGGTACACCACCCACATAATCGATATCCATGGATCTTCCCTGGGCCAAATCACGCTCCGCAATGGCCGCACCGTTGCGGTAGCGCATTGCTTCCACATTGATGCCCTCGTATGTAGAAGTGGGATATCCGTAATAGCTCCAGAGGAATGCGCACATGCGCATCTCCTTGCCGGGCTTTGCCAGCTGGGTGATGGAAGTGGGACTTAGCTCTACGATTTCGGCAGGACCCAGTTCTCTCACATGCTCAAAGCCCAGTTTGGTGTACGCAAACTGCTCAAAGGAAACACAGTAGCCGTTTTCATCCTTGCCGATCTGAACCGGAATTCTGCCCACACGGTCCCGTGCAGCGATGATATTGCCGTTATCCTTCAGAATCAGAATGTTGGCGGTTCCCTCAATCACACGCTGGGCAAACTGAATGCCCTCTTTGAAATTGCTCTTTTGATTGATGAGTGCCGCAACCAGCTCTGTGGAATTGACCTTCCCACCGGTCATGGCATCAAAATGACCGCCGCTGAAGGACAAATACTGCTCGATCAGCGCATCGGCATTATTTACAATGCCAACGGTGCAGATAGCGTAGGTGCCGATTCTGGAGCGGATCAGCATGGGCTGAGGGTCCGAGTCACTGATACAGCCGATGGCAGAGGTGCCTACCATCTCGTCGAAGATGTGCTCGAACTTTGTCCGGAAGGGTGAATTCTCAATATTGTGAATTTTCCTCTGTAGACCGATTTCCTTGTCGTAAGCGGCCATACCACCTCGGCGTGTGCCCAGGTGGGAATGGTAGTCTACACCAAAGAATACATCCATCATGCAATCCTGCTTGGATGTGATTCCAAAAAATCCTCCCATTATATACTCCTTTGTGCGTTATATCAAACTCAAATTAAGCAAAGAACAGCTTATTGAGAGTCATAGGATCGATGTACTTGCCATCCTTGTATACACGCATGTTGCCGGAGGCAATCTCATCAATCAGCATTACCTTGCCGTCAGCATCGTAGCCGAACTCGAACTTGATGTCATACAGATCCAGGCCCTTAGCCTTCAGATCATCGGCAACGATCTTGGTGATCGCCTGGGTCATGCTCTTAAGATCATCGTACTGCTCAGCAGTCATGACACCCAGATCCACCAGGCCGTCCTTGGTAACCAGGGGATCGCCCTTTTCGTCGTTCTTGAAGGTGGTCTCAACATAAGCAGGCAGGTCAGCGCCCTCTTCTACGTAGTCAGAGTAGCGGCGGAAGAAGCTGCCAACAGCCTTGTAGCGGCAGATCACTTCCAGACCCTTACCGAACACCTTACCGGGCAGAACTTCCATGGTGGTGTCGTCCAGGTTTGCGCTTACATAGTGGGTCTTAATGCCGGCGGCATTGATCTTTTCAAAGAAATAAATGGACATACGAAGATTTACGTCGCCTACACCGTCGATGGTGAGGCCCACAGAGTTCTCGCCGGGATCAAACACACCATCTTTACCAGTGCAGTCATCCTTAAACTTCAGCAGATAGTTACCGTTTTCCAGAGAGAATACGTCCTTAGTCTTACCGGTGTAAACAAGCTTCTTTTCCATAATGATAGTCTCCTTTAATATATGTATAGGGTAATGGATAACTTACAGGCCAGCGGTGAGCGCAGCATCTTTCTCGAGGACCTTCTTTGCATCCGCAGCGCGCTTTTCATCCAGCTTTTTCGCAAGGTTCTGATCCTGGACGGCGATGATCTGGGCGCAAAGCAAAGCGGCATTGACAGCCCCATTGATTGCAACCGTAGCCACCGGAATACCGGAGGGCATCTGAACAGTGGATAAAAGGGCATCAATACCGTCTAAAACCGGTCCCTTGCAGGGAATGCCAATGACAGGCAACGTTGTATTGGCTGCAATCGCACCGGCCAAATGGGCCGCCATACCGGCTGCTGCAATAATAGCGCCAAAGCCGTTGGCTCTGGCGTTCACAGCAAAATCGCGGGCCTCAAGGGGGGTTCTGTGTGCGGAATAGATATGCACCTCATAGGGAATTTCCAAACTCTTCAAGGTGTCGATTGCCTTCTGTACGATTGGCAGATCGCTATCGCTTCCCATAACAATACCAACTTTTTTCATTTGTTACCTCCTAAAATAGCTATGAAAAACAAAAAAGAGCGCACTTAGCCCATACAGCTAAATGCGCCCAGACGGTCGGCAATAATCACATTCTTTGGTCCCCTGTGGTTCTCCACATTTTCCGTCAGTCGCAAAGAACGGCATGAATTGTTACAAAAGTATTCTATCATGACAGTTTTTTTGTGTCAAGGCAGGTTCCGACCTTTTTCCCATTTTCATACGAATCCGGTCGGAACCCGGTCTTCTTTTGTATAACTTTATATATGTGTCTTTACTGGAGCTTCTTCTTGGACTCGCAGTAAATACAGCGGTAAATGCCGTGTTCCCTGTCTACACATTTAAAGGTATGATGCAGTTCCTGCTCTGTGGAGGAGATGCAGCGGGGATTGTCGCATACCAGCCGGTCAATGACCACATCCTCCGGTTCCGGCATCTGCTTTCCGGCTTTTGCGTCCTCAAGGAGCTTCAGAATCAGAGCCATGCGCATATACTTTCCGTTCAGCGCCTGACGGAAATATGCCGCTCTGGGATCCTGATCCACTTCCACACTGATTTCATTGACTCTGGGCAGCGGATGCAGCACACGCATGGTATCCTTGCCAAGGGCCATCTTTTCCGGGGTGAGGATATAGCTGTCCTTCAGTCGCTCGTATTCATCGTAGCTGTCAAACCGCTCTCTCTGAATCCGGGTCATGTACAGTACATCCAGCTCCGGCATGGCCTCTTCCAAAGAAGTGGTCTCCACATACTCCATGCCGTTCTTCTCCAGCACCTCATACTTAACGTACTTAGGAAGCCGCAGCTCCTCCGGGGAAATGAGCACGATCTTCACATTCTTATAGCGGCTCAGAGCGGAGATCAGAGAGTGGACAGTTCTGCCATACTTAAGGTCGCCGCAGCAGCCCACAGTGAGGCCGTCGAAATGGCCGTTTTCCCGGTAGATGGTAAGAAGGTCGGCAAGGGTCTGGGTGGGGTGGCAATGTCCCCCATCGCCTGCGTTAATCACAGGGATGCTGGCATTTCTGGCTGCCACATAGGGAGCGCCCTCCTTGGGATGCCGAATGGCCATGATGTCCGCATAGCAGGACAGGATCTTAGCGGTATCCGCCATGCTCTCGCCCTTGCTTGCAGAAGAGGAGCTTGCCTCACTGAAGCCGATCACATTGCCGCCCAGCTCCATCATTGCCGCCTCAAAGCTGAGGCGGGTACGGGTAGAAGGCTCGAAAAACAGGGTTGCCAGCTTCTTACCGTGGCATTTTTCTGCGTACTTTTCGGGATGCTCGCTGATATCACAGGCTGTTTTTAAAAGTTTGTCCACTTCCTGGACGGAGAGATCCACAATATCAATTACACTTCTCATGCCTTTTTCTCCTCAATCCAGCTCTCATCGGAAGGATTATTGCGGAACGCAATGAGGCGCTCCACATCAGAGGGCTTAATATACCCCTCCTCGGCAGCAACCTTGGCAATCACATCAAAATTGGTTAAAGATACATTCTTTACATTGGCAGCTGCCAGACGATCCAGACCCTTCTGCATACCGTAGGTGAAGATGGACACAATGCCCAGCACCTGGGCGCCGGCTTCCCGGAGAACATTTACAACCTCGATGCAGGAACCGCCTGTGGAGATGAGATCCTCCACAACAACCACCTTCTGGCCCTTTTCCAGCTTGCCTTCGATCTGGTTCTGACGGCCATGATCCTTGGATCCGGAACGGACATAGCCCATGGGCAGATCCATAATGTGTCCCACAATGGCAGCATGGGCAATACCGGCGGTAGATGTGCCCATCAGCACCTCTACATCGGGATAATTCTCTTTGATGAGCTTTGCAAGGCCGTTTTCCACATCGTTACGAACGGCAGGAGCGGTTAAAGTCAAGCGGTTATCGGTATATACAGGGCTCTTGATGCCGCTGGCCCAGGTAAAGGGCTCTTCCGGACGGAAGAATACCGCTTTGATAGACAGTAAATCCTTTGCAATCAATTTTTCCATAATGATTCTCCTTATCCTACAAATTCTGCAATACAACGCTCATAGGCTGCAACCGGGTCTGCCGCAGCAGTAATGGGACGGCCCACCACAATATAGTCAGAACCAATTTCCTTGGCCTGGGCAGGGGTCATGACACGCTTCTGGTCACCGATTTCGCCGTCAGCAAAACGGACACCGGGTGTAATGGCGAGGAACTCTTTGCCGCACACATCGTGTACCTTACCCGCCTCCAAGGGGGAGCATACAATGCCGTCAAGACCTGCATTCTTGGCGGTCTTTGCATAGTGCATGACCACCTGATCGATGGGCTCGTGGATGAGAAGATCCCGCTCCATGCTCTCCTGATCGGTAGAGGTCAGCTGGGTGACCGCAATCAGAAGCGGGCGGCTGCCATCTTCCCGGGTAAGGCCTTCCAGTGCCGCCTGCATCATTGCGGTGGTACCGGCGGCGTGGAGGTTGCAGATATCCACATCCAGACGGCTCAGAACCGCCATAGACTTCTTTACGGTGTTGGGGATGTCATGCAGCTTAAGATCCAGGAAGATCTTGTGGCCTCTGGCCTTAATCTCCTTAACTATGGAAGGGCCTTCTGCATAGAACAGCTCCATGCCGATCTTCACAAAGGGCTTTTTTCCGGTGAACTTATCCAGGAATGTAAAAACCTGTTCAGCGCTTGCAAAGTCGCAAGCTACAATTACGTCCTTTCCCATTAACCAGCGCCTCCTATAATTTCACTTAATGTGTTGATTCTGTATTTTTCCATAACCCTCGGCAGATCCTCAATAATCTCTTTGCATACATAGGGATTTACCAGATTGGCCGCACCCACTTCTACAGCGGTGGCACCGGCCAGCATCATTTCAATTACGTCCTCAGCGGAGCTGACACCGCCCATTCCCACAACAGGCACCTTTACAGCCTGGGCAACCTGATAGACCATTCTGAGAGCCACCGGGAAAATGGCAGGGCCGGAGAAGCCGCCCATTTTATTGGCGATAATCGGCTTTCTTGTCCGCAGATCAATGCGCATACCC
>RCNI01001209.1_pt1 | contig 14381 bp, 12 predicted proteins | sample 2041151 | NCBI WGS metagenome assembly RCNI01 (sample SAMN09708214, study PRJNA481090) | feces metagenome | isolation source: feces | place: Antarctica: Albino Rookery | reverse complement strand
AACTTAATTAAATTAAAGAGGGATAATGGGAAATTGGACTCTCCTCAGCGTATAAGGGTTGCTTGTTAACACAAGTGGAAACTTAAATACAAACTACGCTAAAAGAATCCTCGTGGTCTTGTACCCGAGGTGGTTCAAAATGGAATTTACTAGAATTCCTAAAATTTATTTAAAAATATGAAAATTAATCTGTATTATATTGTGTATGATATGATATAATAGTGATATGGATATTACGCAGCGAAAGGATGTTATTATAATGGAAAACAATTTAACTATGCAAGAACTACTTGACATGCAAGAACAGGAGTTAAGTAAAATTAATGTTGGTGATGAAATCACAGGAAAGGTAACACAAATAAACAATGATAATCTAGTTTTAAACCTAGATGTTGATTTTGACGGTGTTATACCTGCAGGAGAACTTAATCTTGGTAAAGGTCAGAGTATAGCAGATGTTTACAAAATAGATGATGAGGTTACTGGGATTATAACTAATATTAGCTATAAAGATGCTACTATTAAAATTTCAAGATTAAAACTTGAACAGAAAAATGATATTAAGGAATTACTAGATGTTTTAGAACAGCGTACAAAGATTACTGTTCATTCATTTAAGGCACTAGAAAGAGGACTATATGTAAGCTATAAGTCTCATACTATGTTTATGCCTATATCTCAAATTGACACTAAGTTTGTTAGAGATACAAATGAATATGTAGGTCTAGATTTAGAATGTTATGTAAAGGAAGTTAATCCTAGAAAGAATAGAATAATCGTATCTCATAGAGAGGTAGCTCAGGAATTATTAGATGCTGAGAGAAAAGAAAAAAGAGAGCTAAGAAAGGCTGAAAGAGAAGCTGAAAGAGCTAAAGCAAAGGCTAGAAGAGAACAGAGAAAGGCTGAAAGAGAAGAAGTATTCAACTCACTAGTTGTTGGAGAAAAGAGAACAGGTAAGGTTACTAATATAATGCCTTACGGAGCATTTATAGATCTTGGTGGAATAGAAGGTCTTGCTCATATAAATAATCTTTCTTGGACAAGAGTAGAATCAGTGGAATCAGTTCTAAGTGAAGGTCAAGAAGTAGAAGTATTTGTTCAGAGTATAGATCCTGAAACTCAGAGAATAGCTTTATCACTAAAGAATCCAGATGAAGATCCATGGAAATTAATAGCAGATGAAGTAGAAGTAGGTTCAGTAGTTGAAGCTAAGGTTCTTAGAATAATAGACAAGGGTGCTTTTGTTGAAGTTAAGGAAGGTGTTGAAGCTTACTTACCAATAGGCGAATTAAGTGAAAATAGAATAAACAAGGTAGAAGATGTTGTTAACATTGGAGACACTGTTAAGGCAGCAATTATCAAGTTCAATCCTGAAAACAAGAGAATGATGCTTTCTATAAGAGAACTTACAAGAGAACCTGAAGAAGATTTAAGTCAGTATATGTCTGTAGGTGACGATACAATAGGAAATATCGGTGAAGTATTAAAAGAAAAGACAACTTCTCTAGACGAAGAATAGAATATTTAAAGAATTAGATTATAAGAAAGAGGGGTGCAGATGCTACCCTTCTTTTTATTTGACAAGGGAAAAAGAGTATAAAATTATCTTGTAAACTAAATAATTTAAAAATTGTTTTTAAGAGCTTTTATAAAAAATAGTATTTATAAACTAAGAAAAAAGAAGTGACTTAGAAAAGAGGGGGCTAATAAGTGGCTAAGAAAAAGGTAAAAACAAATGCAATGAGAATATTAGAAGCAGAAAAAATAGACTATATGGAGTATTCTTATGAAGCAGATAAAAATCATGTAGATGGAATTACAGTTGCTCAAAATATAGGCAAAGATCCAGCTTGTGTATTTAAAACCTTGGTAACCCAAGGAAGTAGCAAGGAATATTTTGTTTTTGTAATTCCAGTAGCACAAACTCTAAATATGAAAAAAGCAGCAAGAGCCTGTAAAGAAAAAAAACTAGAAATGATACAAGTAAAAGATATAAATAAGATTACAGGCTATATAAGGGGAGGGTGTTCACCTGTAGGTATGAAAAAATTATATCCGACCTATATAGATTTATCGGCTCAGAATTTAGAGAGCATGATAGTAAGTGCGGGTAAAATAGGCTTTCAATTAGAAGTAAAGCCTGAGGATTTAAAGAATATATCAAAGGCTGAATTTGTTGATTTAGTAAGTGATTAAGAGGTGGATATATGAGAAGTATTAATTCAAAAGTTATAGAAGATGCAGTAAGAGATATGTGTATTGATGCCTGTATAAATTTAGATGAAAGTGTAGTAAAAAGTTTTAAAGAGAATAGGGAAAAAGAAAGTTCTGAAATTGCCAAAAATATTTTAGATATTTTAATAGAAAATGCTAAAATAGCTAAGGAAACTAAAAAACCCCTATGTCAAGATACAGGAATGTCTGTTTTTTTTGTTAAAATAGGTCAAAATTTGCATATTGAAGGAGATAATATCAATACAGCAATTAATAAAGGCGTAAGCAGGGCTTATGTAGAGGGTTATTTGAGAAAATCAGTTGTAAATCCAATAACTAGGGAAAATACAAAGGATAACACTCCAGCAATAATACATTATGATATAGTAGATGGAGAAAATATTGAAATCGAATACGCTCCCAAGGGCTTTGGTAGTGAAAATATGAGTCGTATGAAAATGTTAAAGCCATCAGATGGTTTAGAGGGTATAAAAGATTTTATACTGGAAACTGTTAAGATAGCAGGACCAAATCCATGTCCACCAATAGTAGTAGGTGTAGGAATAGGTGGAACAGTAGATAAGTGCGCTCAAATAGCTAAGAAAGCTTTGTTTAGAGAAATTGGCCAGCATAGTTGTGATAATTTTGTTAAAAATCTTGAAGAGGAGATGCTTGAAAAAATCAATAATTTAGGTATAGGAGTTCAAGGTTTAGGAGGAGTAACGACTGCACTTGCAGTAAATATAGAAACTTTTCCTACACATATAGCAGGCCTACCAGTAGTAGTAAATATTAACTGTCATTCATCAAGACATAAAAAAATAGTTTTATAAGGGGAAAGTCATGATTGAATTAAGAACACCATTTAAAGAAGAAGAGATAAAAAAATTAAGAGCAGGGGATAGGGTAAAAATTACAGGAACAATTTTTACGGCTAGAGATGCTGCCCATAAAAGAATGTGCCAAGCAATAGAAAAAGGGGAGAGCTTGAAGTTTGATCCAAGAGGACAGGGTATATATTATGTAGGTCCATCTCCAGCAAAAGAAGGAGAAGTAATTGGTTCGGCAGGGCCAACTACTAGTTATAGAATGGACGATTTAACTCTTCCCCTACTAGAAAAAGGTTTGAAGGTAATGATAGGTAAGGGACAAAGAGCTGAAAAAGTAATAGAGGGTATGAAAAAATACAAGGCTGTGTATCTTTTGGCTATAGGCGGGGCAGGTGCCTATATTTCAAATTGTATAAAAGAATGTCAGATAATAGATTATGATGATTTAGGAGCAGAGGCCCTAAGAAAATTGCAAGTGGAAGATATGATACTGACAGTTGGGATTGACTCTGAAGGAAATAATTTATATACGGATAGAAGATAAAAATTTTATAGATTGAAGTTGTAAAAGCCTTGGGTTTATGTCAAGCTAGTTTAATATAAAATAAGTTTTAAAGAAAAAAGTATTAAAGGAGAAAAAAATGAATTATTCTGAAGAAGCTTTAAGAATTCATGAAGAAAAAAAGGGGAAAATAGAAGTAATAAGTAAGGTAAGAGTTGAAAATAAGGATGATTTGTCTATTGCCTATACACCAGGAGTGGCTCAACCTTGTTTAAAAATTCATGAAGATAAAGAAAATGTATATAAGTATACGGCAAAGGGAAATATGGTAGCTGTGGTAAGTGATGGGTCTGCTGTTTTAGGACTTGGAAATATAGGGGCAAAAGCGGCTATTCCAGTTATGGAGGGAAAGGCTATTTTATTTAAGGACTTTGCAGGAGTAGACGCCTTCCCGATATGCCTTGAAAGTCAAGATGTAGAGGAAATTATAAAAACTGTAAAAATGATAGAACCAGTCTTTGGTGGAATAAATTTAGAAGATATATCAGCTCCAAGATGTTTTGAAATAGAAAATAGATTAAAAGAGGAGCTGGATATACCAGTATTTCATGATGATCAACATGGAACAGCTATAATAGTAACAGCAGGTATAATAAATGCTGTAAAACAGATTGAAAATAAAGAAATAGAGGATTTAGAAGTAGTAATAAATGGAGCAGGAGCTGCAGGAATTGCAATATGCAAAATGCTATTAAATATGAATGTGAAAAATGTAGTCCTTTGTGATAGGTATGGAATTTTAGAAGAAGATAGTAAGGATATTAATTGGGCTCAAAAAGAAATGCTTAAATATACAAATAAAAATAAGGAAAGAGGAAGTCTAGTCGATGCAGTAAGAGGGAAAGATGTATTTGTAGGGGTGTCACGTCCTAAAATGTTGACAGCAGAAATGATTAATACGATGAATGATAAGCCTATAGTATTTGCTATGGCAAATCCAGAGCCAGAAATAATGCCAGATGAAGCAAAAAAGTCTGGGGTGTTTATTATGGGAACAGGAAGAAGTGATTTTCCAAATCAAGTAAATAACGTATTGGCATTTCCAGGAGTATTTAAGGGAGCTTTAGAATGTAGGGCATCAGAAATAAATGAAGAGATGAAAGTGGCAGCAGCCAAGGCAATAGCAGATTTTGTATCTGAAGATGAACTAGGAAGAGAGAAAATACTTCCTATGGCATTTGAAGAAGGTATAGCAGAGGCAGTTGCAAAGGCTGTAAAAGAAGCAGCTATCAGAACTTGTGTAAATAGAATTTAGTGGGGTAAAGGTAATGGAAGTAGGAAAAATTAATAGATTAAAAGTAAGTAAGAAAAGTGAATATGGATATTTTTTAAGAGAAAATGATGATGAAAAAGAAATATTAATTCCTTATGGAAATATAATAGATGAAGAGGCAGTAAAAGTAGATCAGGAAGTAGATGTTTTTGTTTATAGGGATTCAAAAGGCAGAATGATAGCTACTCAAAAAACACCAAAGGCCATGGCTGGTGAAGTCAAGATATTAAAGGTTGTAGATAATACAGAAATAGGAAGCTTCCTTGATATGGGTCTAGAAAGAGATATTTTAGTGCCTTTTAGAGAAAGAAAATATTTAATATTAGAAGATGAAAAGTATCCATTTTATATATATGTAGATAAAAGTGGAAGACTGGCAGCTACAACAGATGTAGATCCTTATTTATCAAGTAATAGCGATTTAAAAATAGGTGATACTTGTAATGCCTATGTATATGGTTTCCAAACTAATAAAACAGCTAAGGTATGTATAGAACCGAATATAGCAGGAATAATACTTAGAGAGGAATACTATAAAACACTTAAAGAGGGAGATTATCTAGAAAATTTAAGAGTTGTAAAAATATATGAAGATGGTAAGTTAGGTCTATCTACAAGGGCCGAAAGAAAAGAAGAGATGGATTCTTTGGAGAGTAGAATATTAAGTTATATGGAAGGAAATGATGGATTTATGAGATTTAACGATAAATCTGATCCAGAAGACTTAAGAATGGTATTTAATACAAGTAAGAAAAATTTCAAAAGAACCTTAGGAACAATGATGAAGAATAAAAAAATAAGACAAGATGAAGATGGAACTTGGCTTATATAAAAATTTTGAAAATAACTTGCAAAATACAAAAAAAGAGTGAAAAAGATTACCTTGAATTAATTTGAAAAAATGACTATAATAGAGAATGGATAACGATTAAAAAATTAATGAAAGAGGGGTAATTTTGTGAAGATATATGTTTGTAAAAATTATGAAGAGATGAGTAACTTGGCAGCAGAGTATTTAGTGAAACAGATAGAGGTAAAATCTAATTCAGTATTAGGACTTGCTACGGGATCTACTCCATTAGCTATGTATCAAAAACTTATAGAAAAATATCAAAAAAAGCTTGTGTCTTTTAAAAATGTTATAAGTTTTAATTTAGATGAGTATATAGGCCTAGATAAAAATAATGAAAATAGCTATTATACTTTTATGCATGAAAATTTTTTTGATAAAATAGATATAAAAGAAGAAAATATAAATATTCCAGATGGGAATGCAAATGATTTTTCAAAGTCTGCAAGTGATTATGAAAATAAGATAAAAGATTGCGGTGGGATAGACCTACAAGTATTGGGGATAGGAAATAATGCTCATATAGGTTTTAATGAGCCTACAGATGAATTTTCTAAGGACACAGATTTGGTTGAACTTACGGAAAGTACTATTTTGGCGAATTCAAGATTTTTTGATTCAGAAGAAGATGTACCTAAAAAAGCAATAAGCATGGGAATAGGAAGTATTATGCGAGCTAAAAAGATTTTACTTCTTGCTTCAGGTGAAAAAAAGGCTCAAGCTATATATAATACAGTAAAAGGTCCTGTAAAGCCAGAAATTCCAGCGTCAATTTTACAATTTCACAAGGACGTTGTTTTGATATTAGATGAAAAAGCAGCATCACTACTTGATGAAAATTCTTATAAAAAAGTAGTATAGATTAAAGTGAGTTAACGAGCAAAAAAATGCCACTAGTTTTAGTGGTGTTTTTTATTTAATTTAATATAAAGTTTTTAAGTTTGATAAAAAAGAAAAAGTCTTTACTTTTTTTGAAGATATAGCTAGTAAAAAGTTACAATATGGAAAAAATATAGTAGAAAAAAATTGAGTTAATATTTTAAGGTGATTTTTTATAAAAAGCAAATAATATAAAAAAAGAACGGTTGAACCCTTTCAACCCTTCTTTTCTGTGTGAAATATTTAAAAAGAAATGTAATTTTTAAGTATCTTTATTATACAATAAGTAGGTCAAAAAGTCTAATAAATTTTTTACAAACTAGTAACTTATGATATAATAAAGTAGATTTGTTTTTCAAATAGAAAATTTAATAAATAGAAGGAAATTAGAGAAGGAGAAAAAAATGTCGTTTTTAGATAAATATTTAAGCAATAAAGATACTAGTGAAATAAAAAAACTTAATAAGATGGTCGATAAGATAGAAGCTTTAGAAGGAGAAATATCTAGTCTTACAGATGAGCAACTTGCCAATAAAAGTAATGAATTTAAAAAAAGGCTGTCAAATGGAGAAACAGAAGATGATATTTTAGAAGAAGCATTTGCTGTAGCTAGAGAGGCATCAAAAAGAGTTTTGGGAATGAGGCAGTATAGGGTTCAGTTGATAGGTGGAATAGTTCTACATCAAGGTAAAATAGCAGAGATGAAGACAGGTGAAGGTAAGACATTAGTTGCCCTAGCACCATGTTATTTAAATGCACTTTCAGGTAAGGGTGTCCATGTAATTACAGTAAATGATTACCTAGCACAACGTGATGCTGAAACGGTTAGACCAGTATTTGAATTTCTTGGTATGACGGTTGGTATTATAGTTACAGGTCAAGATCCAAACTTAAGAAGAGAGCAGTATGCTTGTGATCTTTCATATGGAACTAATTCAGAGTTTGGTTTTGATTATCTAAGAGATAATATGGTAGTTGACAAAGATGCAAAGGTTCAAAGAAAGCTTAATTACTGTATAATAGATGAGGTAGATTCAATATTAATTGATGAGGCTAGAACACCTTTGATAATATCAGGTGAGGGAGATCCTATTACAGATTTGTATATTAGAGCAGATGATTTTGTAAAGACAATCACAGCAGATGACTATGATTTGGATAAAAAAGAACATACAGTATCATTTACTGAAGCAGGTTTTAAAAAGGCAGAACAGTATTTTAAAATTAGAAAGATAACAAATGTAAAAAATATGGCTATATATCACCATATAAATCAGGCTTTAACAGCACATAAATTAATGAATATAGATGATGATTATGTTGTCAAAGATGGGGAAGTTTTTATAGTCGATGAATTTACAGGAAGAATAATGGATGGAAGAAGATTTTCTGATGGACTTCATCAGGCTCTTGAGGCCAAGGAAAGAGTAGAGATAAATGCAGATAATAAGACTATGGCAACTGTAACTTATCAGAATTTCTTTAGAATGTATGAAAAGATGTCTGGTATGACTGGTACGGCAAAGACTGAAGAAGAAGAGTTTGAACAAACTTATAGAATGAATGTAGTACAGATACCTACAAATAAACCTGTAATAAGAAAGGATTTGGAAGATAAGGTCTATGCAAGTGAAATACAGAAGTTTGATGCTGTTGTAGCAGAGATTATAAAAATTCACGAAACAGGACAGCCTATCTTGGTGGGAACTTCAACAGTTGAAAAATCTGAGTATCTGTCAAATCTTTTAAATAAAAAAGGTTTAAAGCATCAGATTTTAAATGCTAAAAATAATAGGGCAGAGGCAGATATTGTTTCAAAAGCAGGAGAAATAGGAACTATAACAATAGCTACAAATATGGCTGGTAGAGGTACAGATATAAAGCTTGGAAATGGCGATAGTGAAATGGAAAAAGTAGTCAAAGATCTAGGTGGGCTTTATGTTTTAGGTACAGAAAGGCATGAATCAAGAAGAATTGACAATCAGCTTAGAGGTAGATCAGGTAGACAGGGAGATCCAGGTGTATCAAGATTTTTTGTAAGTATTGAAGATGAAATAATTAAGCTTTATGGTGGTGCTGCTATTGAAAAGATAGGTAAGAAAATAAAGGCAGATCAGTATGGGGCTATATCTAGTAGAAAATTAAGCAAGGCTATTGAAAATGCACAAAAGGGTATAGAAGGAAAGAATTTTGAACAAAGAAAAGATGTATTAAAATATGATAATGTTATAGACAAGCAAAGAAAAGTTATCTATGCAGAAAGAGATAAGGTTTTAGCTGGGGTAGATCTTTCTGAAACAATAATGCATATGGCAAATACTACAATAGATGAATGCGTAGAAAAATATATAAATTGCAAGCCAAGAAATTATTTTAAATTTTATAAGGCTTTATATAGTGCTTTTATGCCAGAGGGAACTCTATTGATACCAAATATTAAGGAAAATAGCAATGAAGAAGTTGCACAAAATGTAAAAGATATTGCAGAAAGAGTATATGATTTAAAAACAATGTTAATTGGAGAAAATATTTTTTCTGCTGAGCAAAAGAAGATACTTTTAAAGGTAGTAGATAATTACTGGGTTGATCATATAGATCTTATGGATCAGATGAGACAAAGTGTAGGTTTAGTATCGGTTGCTCAGAAAGACCCAGTAAAGGAATATACTATCGAGGCTTATTCTATGTTTGAAACTTTGAATAAAAAAATAAGATTAGAGACGCTAAAGTTTGTGTTCTCATTTGAGGGTATAGGTGAAGAAGAATAAAAATGGAAACTGTTAATGAAGCTAAAATCAAAATAATAATAGATAAGAAAATTGCTGAATTAAAAAGAAGTTATAAGGAAAAAAGAGAATTTGATACAAAGTATAAGAGTTTAAGAATAAACTCCATAGATTTTTTAAGAGGTATATTACTTATATTTACTATATTTTTAATATGTCAAGGGCTTGAAAATAATGTGGAAAAAAGATTTATGCTATCAAGTTGGAATGGCTTTAATATAGTGGATATAGTATTACCCTTCTTTTTATTGATAATGGGAATGTCGCTTCCTTTTTATGTAAAAAAATACTATCAAGATGGTAGGGCTATATCAGAAATTGCAAAAAATATACTTAAAAGGTCCATAATATTATTTATTTTGGGCCTAGTATATAGCTTATTATTTATGTCTAGCAAGGACAGGATTAGGCTTACAGGTCCTTACCAGTTGATAGCAATAAATTATTTAATATGTTCAATGATATATTTGGCATTTTTAGTTAAAAAAATAAAAAATAATGCCCTAACATATGTTTTCCTAATATTAGGAAGTATAGTTTCTATTATTTTTACGATACTTGCCTTTAAAGATGGAATGACAATGGAAAAAAATATTTTTATAGAGTTGGATAAAACTATTTTTCAGGGCATAACAAGCCCAAAGTCGCTAGATTCAGAAGGTATATTGGCAACATTTGCGGCACTACCTTTTGCTATGTATGGCCTTTCAATTGGTTGCATATTAAATAAAAAACATATTGAGCATAAAAAGTATATAAGATATAAAAGAAGTCATAGAATAAGGGAAAGGGGCTTTACTAAAGAAAATTTATGGATAGATTTAAAAAGCAGGTTGAATATAAGATCAATAAAATCTTTTTTTAGTAATTACTATAGAATTAATAATGAAGCAAAAAAAGTAGTGAATTTGTTTTTATTAGGTCTACTTTTTATAGTTATTTCAGCAATTATTGGGATATGGATTCCAATGAATAGAAATGTATTTAGTATATCATTTGTCCTAAGAGTTAGTGCAATAATGTTTTTCTTAATAGATGTTTTATATATATTTTTTGATATAATAAAACTTAATTTTGCTACAAACTTAATAAGAAAAACAGGTCAAAATGCTATTTTTGTAATATTTTTTATTACAATAGTAAATAAGTTGATTAATTTAATAAAGCTTAAATCTATTTATACTGGAACTTGGATGAATTTTAATAATTGGTTCACAACAGATTTTTTACTTCCAGTAACAGGAATAGAAAAGGCATCTTCAGCTTATGCCCTTATAATGACAATTATTTGGTTATTGCTACTTAATTTTTTAGACAAATATGATATTAAATTAAATGTATAGTAGTGGAGGAGAGATGTTTAAGAAAGTTGGTAAAGAAAGAGTAAAACTCAGAATAAAAAAAATCGTAATTCTGTCGACGTCTTTGATTCTAATACTTAGCCTTTTTAAATTATTTCACTATTATGGGGCACAGAGAAAGCTAATATCAGAATTTAAGAATACTAAGATAAGAGAAAGATTAATAATAAACAACAAAAGAGCCCAGATGAATAAACCCTATAAGATAAGAAATGATATAGTTTATGTGCCAATATTAGAGCTTTGCAAGAATTTTAATACTAAGGCAAGTTATAAATTTCTTCCCAAAAGTGGTATTGAGCTAAAATATAGGAAGGCTACTTATTTACTCAAGAGGGGTTCTAATGAGGTAAGATTTAAAAATAATAAAAATATGGTAAAAATGGATGGTATAGTTCAGTATATGGACGATACCCTATATGTACCGCTAGATTTTATATATAAAATTCTTGATGTAAATGTAGTGCAGGCAAATGATGGAACAGTGTATATGGATAATTATCCTAAGAAGTTTGATTATTCATGGGTCAAGGAAAATAGATATATAGCCCATGCTCTTGGAGGTATAGAGGGAAATGCCTACACTAATTCAAGAGAGGCTCTTGAAAGAAGTTACGAAAGAGGATTGAGGGTAATGGAAACAGATATGTCACTTTCTTCAGATGGAAAGTTGATACTGCTACACTCAACAGATCCGAGCAGTCTTTCAAGTCTAGGGCTTCCTCTATCATGGAAAAGGCAAGCTCCTAGTGAAAAAGAGTTTTTAAATACCAAAATACTAAATAGATACCATACTATGAATTTTGAAGAAATGGCAAAATATATGAAAGATCATAAGGATGTATATTTGGTAATAGATTTAAAAAATAATGAAATAAAAGAAGTTGAAAAATGCTACAAGGAACTTGTGAAAATTGCTAAAAAAGTAGATAGGTCTATTTTAGATAGATTAATACCGCAGATTTACTATGAAGAAATGTATAAACCAGTAATGAATATCTATAATTTTAAATCGATGATATTTACTACATATAGAATGGAAGAGTTGGAAGTAAATAAGATAGTGGATTTTTCTTATGAGCACGGTATAAAAATTGTTGCTGCAAATAAGTTTAAATTCTCAAAAGATCTTACAAACAAACTCGTAGATAGAGGAATAAGTTTGTATATGTTTACATATAATGATCCAGAGTTGGTAAATAGACTTAGAAATAGCTATGTTAGTGGATTTTATACGGATTTTCTTCCTAAAGAAAAAATAAAAAGAGATTCTAAGGGAAGAGTGATAATAGATAGTAATAAGTTGGAAGAAAATAAGCAAGAAGATGATGGAAAAGATGATGAAAATTTATAGTATAGATGAAATGTATAAATAATAATCATATAGTTAAAAGAAAAAAACAGTTACAAATTGTAACTTGTATGTTATACTATAGGCAGAAGTATCTTAATTTAGTAGAAATAGTAGTTACAAAATGTAATAATTTGAGTAAGAAAGAGGGGTAGGTAAATGAAAAGATTTAAAAAGCAACTTTTGGCAGTATTACTTTCCGTAGCCATGCTTGCTACGAGTAGAGTACCGATGGTATTTGCAGAGGATAATATAAATAGTGATAAAAATCAAATACAGATGGAAGAAACTTTGGAGCAGTCAGAAGACGCTAAGTCTCTAGCAGAAAATCAAGCATCTTTAGAAGAAATAAAGATAGATCAAGAATTTAAAGATGATAAAAAGTTAGATCAAGATTTGTCGACAGGTGACTCAGAATACTCAGAGGATCTTTTGAATAATGATTATTTAAAATTATCAGCTATCTTAAAGACGATATATGGTAGTGACAGATATGAAACGGCAGTAAAGGTAAGCCAAGATGCTTGGAAAGACGGAGCAGATAATGTGGTTTTAGTAAATGGTAAAAATACAATCATGGGGATTGTAGCGACTCCTTTGGCTAGTATGCACAAGGCACCGATCTTGCTTGTACAGGATAATAAAATTCAAGACAATGTATTGAATGAGATAAAAAGATTAAAAGCTAAAAACATATATATAATAGGAGATAGAGAGCAAGTATCAAAGGCCGTATCGGATAAGATTAAAAAAGCTACTGGTGCGAGTATGAAAAGAGTATTTGGGAAATATCCAGGAGAAATCTCTGCGAATATTGCCCAACAGATAGCAAAAGAAAGAAAGATAGATACAGCCTATGTGGTAAGTATTACAAATGGAGTAGCAGATGCACTTTCAATAGCTTCAAAAGCAGGAGATACTCAAAATCCTGTCATAGTAGTAGATAAAAATTATATGAATACAGGGGCAAAAGATTTTCTAAAGAGAAATGTATCTACAGTATATTATATAGGTGGTGAAGCTTCTATATCTAAGGCTCTTGTAAAGCAAGTAGATTCTCTGGTAAAAAATGCAGGAGAAGGAAATAGAATTTATGGAAGTGAAAGACATGCAACTAATGTAAATGTAATTAATAGATTTTATAAGGAGGCAGTCTTACCAGGAGTTGTAATTACAAAGTCAGAAAATGCAGGCTTAATTGATACAGTTTCAGCAGGACCTTATGCAGCTAAGTATAAAGCACCTATTATAATAACAGGTAAAAATCATATAGCAGCTGTTACAATGAAACTTTTAGAAGCTAGAAAGACTGATAATATATACCAAATAGGTGGAGGTATAAGTTCTTCAGTGACATCTACTATAAAATCAAAACTTAGTAGCATAAATAAGGTTGAAACAGATAAACCAAAGCCAGATGTAAAACCGCAACCAAAACCACAACCACAACCAAGGCCAGATGTAGATGAAACTCCTAGTTCATCGTCAATTAGGGGCAAGAAAATAGTGATTGATGCAGGTCATGGTGGAAGTGATGCGGGAGCTTCTGGAATGTATGGGGTAAGAGAAAAAGATTGGACTTTGAAAACATCTCTTGCTTGTGCAGATTATTTAAGAAAAGCTGGTGCTAATGTAATTATGACTAGAACAAGTGACACTTATCCAACTTTACAGGATAGGGCTGAGCTTAGCAATAGAAAAGGAGCAGACTTTTTCTGTAGTATACACTACAATAAGGGCGGAAATCCTATTAATCCAGATAATGAAGAATATAGTGGTACTGGAGTAGAAGTATATAAGGGTGAAGGAGATTTAGCAGCTAGAGCAGCAAGAAATGTTCTTAATAGTATACTTCAAGGATTTGATTTAAAGAATAGGGGAGTAAAAGATGGAACTCATCTGTATGTTATAAGAAATACAGATGCCCCAGCGATACTTGTAGAAGGTGGATTTCTTTCAAATAGAAAGGAAATAAGTCTTTTAAACAATGATCAAGGTTTAAAAAAGATGGGAATACAGATAGCAAAGGGAATAATAGCTACATTCTCAAAATAATAAATGAAAATTTACTTATAAGGGGGAGCATTTAAGCTCTCCTTTATTTTATGGATTTAAAGTTTTTTGTTTTTATTTTTTAAGTAGTTTTTTTGAATTTTTTTATATCTTGACAAGTAAGAGAATAAGATATAACAATTTTAATATACATCTATATGGCATAACATGGTATAATATATAGATAACATATGAAAAAGTATATAGAGGGGTAGGTAAATGA
>RCNI01001208.1_pt1 | contig 14384 bp, 11 predicted proteins | sample 2041151 | NCBI WGS metagenome assembly RCNI01 (sample SAMN09708214, study PRJNA481090) | feces metagenome | isolation source: feces | place: Antarctica: Albino Rookery | reverse complement strand
GCATTGGAGACAATGTAAAAATGGAGGATAAAGAAATGGATATTGAAGAAAAGAAAAAACCACAGCCTCCTAAGAAACCGGTGTTATTTTATTATGGAATAATACTGTTGGTCTTAGTATTGCTGAATGTTTTTGTAGTCCCTTATATTGCGGAAAGAAGCATTAAGGAAGCGGACTATAATGAATTTTTAGATGATTTGGAAGCCGGAAAGATTTCAGAGGTTACTTTGGATCCGGATGTCATTTATTATGTGGAAAAAGGAAATGGCAATAAAGAGCAGGTGTATAAAACAGGTCGTATTTCTGATTTGCAGGAAGTAGACAGACTGCATAAAGCGAATGTTGTCTTTTCAGAGGAAATTCCTACGAAGATGAACCCGTTTGTAAGTATTTTATTTACCTGGGTACTTCCTTTTGTACTTATGTGGTTTGTGGGAAGCTGGCTCATGCGTAAAATGATGAAGAGCATGGGCGGCGGAGCAGGAGCTGGGGCAATGACTTTTGGGAAAAGTAATGCCAAGATTTATGTTAACTCATCTACGGGAATTAAGTTCTCAGACGTAGCAGGTGAAGATGAGGCAAAGGAATTGCTTTCAGAAATTGTTGATTATCTGCACAATCCTGAGAAATACAAGGAAATTGGTGCTTCCATGCCAAAGGGTGCGCTGTTAGTAGGGCCTCCGGGTACTGGTAAAACACTTTTGGCAAAGGCGGTAGCAGGAGAAGCAAGTGTTCCTTTCTTTTCAATTTCAGGTTCTGAATTTGTAGAGATGTTTGTAGGTATGGGTGCAGCAAAAGTCAGAGACTTATTTAAACAGGCAAATGAAAAAGCACCTTGTATCGTGTTTATTGATGAAATTGATACTATCGGAAAGAAACGTGATGGAAGTGCAATGGGCGGCAATGATGAACGTGAACAGACGTTAAATCAGCTTCTTACAGAGATGGATGGATTTGACGGCTCTAAGGGTGTTGTTATTCTGGCTGCAACAAACAGACCGGACTCCCTTGATGCAGCTCTTCTTCGTCCGGGACGTTTTGACAGACGAATTCCAGTAGAATTGCCGGATTTAAAAGGTCGTGAGGAAATCTTAAAGGTTCACGCCAGAAAAATTAAAATTGCAGATAATGTGAATTTTCATGAAATTGCAAAGGCAGCATCCGGTGCATCCGGCGCAGAATTGGCAAATATTGTAAATGAAGCAGCTCTTAGGGCAGTGCGTGACAGAAGAAAATTTGCCACACAGGCAGATATGGAAGAAAGTATAGAAGTTGTTATTGCCGGTTATCAGAAAAAGAGCAGGGTTCTTTCTGAAAAGGAAAAACTTATTGTATCTTATCATGAAGTAGGACATGCCCTTGTGGCGGCACTTCAGACGAATTCCGCACCTGTGCATAAAATTACCATTATCCCCAGAACTTCCGGTGCACTGGGTTATACTATGCAGGTAGACGAGGGTGAACATTTTCTTATGTCAAAGGAAGAACTGGAGAATAAGATTGCCACCTTTACGGGAGGAAGGGCAGCAGAAGAGCTGATTTTCCACTCTATAACAACGGGGGCATCTAATGATATTGAGCAGGCAACGAAAATTGCCAGAGGAATGATTAGCCGTTTTGGTATGAGCGAAGAGTTTGATATGGTTGCTATGGAGAGTATGTCTAATCAGTATCTGGGAGGAGACAGTTCCCTTGCATGCTCCTTTGAAACACAGACATTGATTGATAAAAAGGTTGTGGAGTTAGTAAAGAAGCAACATGATAAGGCATATAAGATTTTGGAGGATAATATTGCAAAGCTTCATGAGTTGGCAAAACATCTGTACGAAAATGAAACCATTACGGGTGAGGAATTTATGCGAATTTTGAATACAAAGCCAAGAATTGGTATGAATGAAGATGTAGTGGAATAAGAAGGAATAGTTCACTGTGAAAAAAGCAGTGGACTGTTTCTTTTTTGTTTTAATAATGTAGTAGCTTTTTCTATCCCCCTGGGAGGCTTGTGTAACTTGTGGGATATGATAAAATAATATCAAAATTTGCGAAAAAAACAGGAGGATATACGGATATGAAAAAGAGGACACGGTTTTTGGCACTGTTCCTTGCAACATGTATGACAGTAGGAATGGCAGCATGTGGAAGTAATGGTGAAAAAGCAGAAAATAAAGATACAGATGTGCAGAAAGAAACTCAGAATACGGAAGAAAAAGATGAGAAAAGAATCATTGTGGACGGTATGGACAGAGAGGTGGAAATTCCTGCAGAAGTAGACAGTATTGTATGTCTGAATGTTACAAGTCTTCGTTATACCTGCTATATGCAGGCACAGGATTTAGTTGTGGGAGTTGAAGACTATGAGCAGAAGCAGAGCATTTCCAGACCATATAACTATGTGAATTTTGATAAATTTAAAGATTTGCCTGTAGTGGGAAATAATGGAGAACATTATATTGAAGAAATTATTACGGCAGATCCTGATGTAATTATGATGTCTGCACTGGGAAATTGTGATGCTGACGATGTGCAGGAAAAGACAGGAATTCCGGTTGTTGTTATTCCGGGAAGTGACCAGATGATGGACAAAAATGTGTATGAAACTTTCCGGATTATGGGAGAAGTTTATCAAAAAGAGGATAGAGCAGAGGAGCTTATTTCTTACTTAGAGGACACAAAAAAGGACTTGGACAGCAGAACAAAGGATATTCCGGAGGAAGAAAAGCAGAATGTTTATGTAGGCGGAGTAAGTTTTAAAGGACATCATGGATTTGAGGGAACAGAGGCAAATTATGCACCGTTTTCTGCAATTTATGCCAAAAATCTGGCAAATGAAACAGACCAGACAGGGGCTTTTAATATCGATTTAGAGCAGGTTCTTGCGTGGAATCCGGATGTGATTTTTGTTGATTTTAATGGTATGGAATTGATTAAACAGAATTATGCGGAAAACCCGGATTATTATAATCAATTAAAGGCAGTACAGGAAGGAAAAGTATATTCTCAGATTTCTTTCCGTTCCAGTGCATCTAATTTGGATATGGCTCTGGCGGATACATATTATGCAGGTTCTGTGTTGTATCCTGAAAAATTTGCAGATATCAATCCGGCGGAAAAAGCAGACGAAATTTTTGAAAAACTGCTGGGACAGAAGTTTTATGATATATTAAAGGAGAATGGATATGAGTTTAGACAGGTCCAGATTGGAGAATAACGGCGAGGATAGTGCATATCGGAAAAATCAGCGAAAAAGTGTTTGCTTTTTAATCATTTTGGCAGCAGTGGTGGTTCTCACGGTTTTATTTTCCATGTGGGCAGGTTCTTATGACACGCCTTTAAAAGAATTAATAATGGGGATTTTGGGTCAGGCGTCGGATAATAAGATTAATGTAGTAGTAAGAAATGTGAGGCTGCCACGCATTTGTACAGCGGCGATTGCTGGAGCGGGTTTAGGTGTAACAGGCTGTATTTTACAGGCGATTTTAAATAATCCCCTTGCCTCATCGAGTACCCTTGGTGTGTCGCAAGGAGCCGGCTTTGGAGCTGCCTTTGCAATCATTGCCTTGGGTGCGGGAAGTGCCGCAAATGGAAATTTTATTATTCCGATCTGCGCTTTTGTGGGAAGTATGGCAGTTGCCATTGTGATTTTCGGATTGTCTCGTTTTTGCCGGATTTCAGCAGAGTCTGTGGTGCTGGCCGGTGTGGCAATTAGTTCCATGTTTACCGGGGCAACCACCCTTCTTCAGTATTTTGCAGATGAAGTAGAATTAAATGCATTGGTGTTCTGGACTTTCGGAGATTTGGGAAGCACAGACTGGAAGGAAATCAGCTTTATGGCAGTAGTAGTTTTCCTTACCGGAATTTATTTTGTTCTTCACCGGTGGGATTTTAACGCATTGTTAAGCGGAAATGAAACAGCAACCAGTCTTGGAATTCATGTCAGAAGATTGATTATTATCAATATGGTTTTATGCTGCTTTACAGCATCTACCATTGTTTCTTATATTGGTTTAATCAGCTTTATTGGTCTTGTTGCGCCTCACATTGTGCGAATGGTGGTAGGAAATAATCATGTGTATCTCATACCGGGTTCTATGCTTGCAGGAGCTGTTTTGCTGCTTCTGGGTGATTTGGCGGCGAGAACTCTTATAAGTCCGATTATTCTTCCTATCGGAGCGATTACCTCCTTCCTTGGGGCACCGTTGTTTTTATACTTGTTGTTTAAAGGAGGCAGCCGTTCATGTTAAAGGTAGAAAATCTTCAATATGGTTATCCGGGAGGTCCGGAGGTTTTAAAAAATATTAGCTTTACCTTGGGTGAAGGTCAGTTCATGGCAATTTTAGGTAATAATGGAGCAGGAAAGAGTACTATGCTGAAGTGTTTTAATCAGATTTTAACACCGAAAAGGGGAAGCATTTCTCTGAATAATGAGGAGATTTTAAAGCTTTCAGCAAGAGAAATGGCGAAACGAATTGCCTTTGTAGCTCAGAGTGTGCCGAATGTGAAAATGACGGTTCATGATATGGTAATGCTGGGAAGAAAGCCTTATATGAAGTGGGGTGTTACAGAAAAAGACCACGAAATGGTTCATGAAGCAATGGATAAATTGAAAGTGTCTGATATGAGAGGGCGTTTTTTGAACCAGTTAAGTGGTGGAGAGCGTCAGAAGGTAATGTTGGCAAGGGCTCTGGCACAGGAGCCGAAGCTACTCCTTTTAGACGAGCCTACCAGTAGTCTTGATCTTCAAAATCAATATCAGGTATTGCAGATTGTGAGGGATATTTGCCGTGATACAAAGATTTCCGCTATTGTTGTAATCCATGATTTGAATTTGGCTCTTCGATTTTGTGACAGGTTTCTGCTTATGCAGGACGGGCAGGTCTATGCCAGCGGATCCGCAGAAGTTCTCAATCCAAAAGCAATCTGGGATGTTTATCATATTCATGGTGAAGTGGTGTCTGTGGGTGGACAAAAGATGGTGCTGGTGGACTCACAGGTAACAGATATATAAAGAAAAGAGTGATAAGATGGATTTAAAGCAATTGGAAAAAGAATGGAGCCGAAAAAATGGCGGACAGGGAGAACTGCAGGCAAAGCTTTGGGATAAAAAGGCAGGACAATATAAGGAAAAACCAATTCCTACGCCAGAAGAAAATCCTTTTTTAAAGCAGGTTTATGGAGAAATGCAAATAGATGAACATATCCGTATTCTGGATATCGGCTGTGGTGCAGGGCGTTTTAGTCTGGCATTTGCAAAAGCAGGAGCGCAGGTGACAGGAACAGATGTATCATCAGAAATGATTGTAGCGGCAAAAGAGCTGGCAGATAGAGAACATCTGGAAAATGTATCATTCTTTCATGCAGATTGGAACAGCATAGACATTGAAAAAATGGGATTTTTAAAGAATTTTGATTTGGTATTTGCTCATATGACACCCGCTGTTGCAGATTATGGAACATTAGAAAAAATGTGTGCCTGTTCCAGAAATAAATGTTTTTTGGTCAAGCCTTCCAGACGAAAAGATATGATACTTGACGGAGCATTTCAGGCAGCAGGAATAGAAGGAAATAGAAGAGAAACGGACTCAGCTGTTGCCATGATATTTTCTTATTTGTGGCTGAAAGGATATTCACCATATATTTCTTATCGTGATGAGGTGTGGGAAATCAGCCAAAGCCTAGAGGATATGCTGGCATGGTGTATTGACCGGGCAAATTTGCAGGTGGAAGTCACATGGGAACAAAGAGGAAAGATGCAGGCTTATCTTTCAGATATAAGTGAGAACGGAAGAATTACAGAAAGGACAAACACCACCATTGTTACAATGAGCTGGTGTGTATAGAGGTGAAGAAAATGAGAGATGAATTATGGAAGAAATGTGTTGCTTTTCATGGGCATGAGTGTGGAGGGCTTACTATAGGTTTTCAGGCAGCGTTGTATGCCATTGAATTATTAGGATTAAAGGCAGATGAAAAAGGGTGTCTTTCCGTTGATGAAGAACTTGTTTGTATTGCAGAAAATGATGCATGTGGTATTGATGCAATTCAGGTTGTTTTAGGATGTAGTTTGGGTAAAGGAAATCTTTTGTTTCATATAAGAGGAAAACAGGCGTTTTCTTTCTACAATAGAAAAAACGGGAAATCCATTCGTCTGGTATTAAAGCCTACACCAGAGGGTATGAGCAGATCAGATTCCTTTGCTTATTTTCAGAGTCATGAGCCGGCAGAATTATTTGAAGTGAAGGAAACTGTTATTCAACTTCCACAAGCAGCAAAAATTTTTAAATCAGAACCATGTAGCTGTTGTGGGGAGATTACAGCAGAACCAATGCTTCGTTTACAGGATGGTAAGCTGTTCTGTCTGGATTGTTATGAAAAATATAATCGATTTGATGTGTAAAAAGATAGAAGGTTGGAGTTATGTTTAGTAAAATAGCTCCAACCTGTTTTTTGACATATTTTGAGTAAGAAAGGGATTGACATATTTTTTGAATTGTATTAGAATGAAAAAGAAAGTTAAACAAAGCTAACTGAAGTTAGATAGATATATATTTTGTTTGATAGGAGAGAAGGGGAGATATGAATTTATTAAATGCCAATCTTGGTGAAGAGTATATTGTTAAAGATATTGTCACAGATGATGAAGAATTAAACGCATTTCTTTTTTCACTGGGTTGTTATAAAGGGGAACCTATTACAGTTATTTCTCGTTTAAAGGGAGGTTGTGTAGTTTCTATAAAAGATGCTAGATATAATATTGATACTGATTTAGCGAAAGCTATTTCAATATAAAAATAGTGATTTCGGTCACTTTTTTTTAGAAAGACTGGTTAGTCATTTCTAATTTTTTACAATGATTTAGGAGGAGTTATATTATGAGAATTGCATTGGCAGGAAATCCAAATAGTGGAAAAACGACAATGTACAATGCGCTGACAGGTAGAAATGAACGTGTCGGAAATTGGGCTGGCGTTACAGTGGAAAGAAAAGAAAGTTCAATTAAAAAAGGTTATTCTAATGGGACAGAAGAGTTAATTGCAGTGGATTTGCCGGGGGCATATTCCATGTCTCCATTTACATCTGAAGAAAGTATCACCAGTAGTTATGTGAAAAATGAGAATCCAGATGCAATTATTAATATTGTGGATGCAACTAATTTAAGTCGAAGTTTATTTTTTACTACACAGCTTTTGGAATTAGGAATTCCTGTTGTTGTTGCTTTGAACAAGAGTGATATCAATAAGAAAAAAAAGACAGAAATTGATGTGAAGCTTTTAGCGGAAAAATTAGGGTGTCCAGTAATACAGACAGTATCTATTTCTTCTAGTGACAGCGGATTGGAAGAAGTAGTAAAAACAGCAGTATCTTTAAAAGGATGTGGACAGAAAGCACCTTATGTGCAGGGGGATATAAATCTGCGTGATAAAACTGAAGTGGAAGAGGCAGATAGAAAGCGTTTTGATTTTGTAAATAAAATTGTAAAAACAGTCGAAAAACGTAAAGTTCTTACAAAAGATAAAAATCAGCAGGATAAGATAGATGCTATTCTGACAAATAAATTTATTGGTATTCCAATTTTTGCTGTAATTATGTTTTGTGTATTTTACATATCTCAGTCAACAGTAGGAACATGGATTGCTGACTGGTTAGTAGGATGGATTGAAACATTCCAGGGCTGGGTAGCTGGTTTGGTAGAAGGTGCAAATCCATTTTTCCAGGCGTTGTTGGTTGATGGTATTATTGGTGGTGTAGGAGCGGTTGTAGGATTTTTGCCATTAGTAATGGTAATGTATTTCTTAATTGCTTTGTTAGAAGACTGTGGTTATATGGCAAGAGCAACAGTTGTGTTAGATCCAATCTTTAAGAGAGTTGGTCTGTCTGGAAAATCGGTTATTCCTATGGTAATTGGTACTGGTTGTGCAATTCCGGGAATTATGGCATGCCGTACAATTCGTAATGAAAGAGAACGTAGAGCTACTGCAATGTTAACACCGTTTATGCCTTGTGGTGCAAAACTTCCAGTTATTGCTTTATTTGCAGGTGCGTTTTTTGCAGATGCTCCATGGGTAGGACCTCTGATGTATTTTGTGGGAATTGTACTTATCTTCTTTGGTGCATTACTTGTAAAAAGATTAACAGGATATAAATTTAGAAAATCATTTTTTATTATCGAGCTTCCGGAATATAAGATTCCAAGTTTGAAAAGAGCAGTTTTCTCTATGCTTTCACGTGGTAAGGCTTATATTATAAAAGCCGGAACTATTATTTTAGTTTGTAATGCAGCAGTGCAGATTATGCAGACATTTAACTGGCAGTTCCAGGTTGTAGAAGAAGGAATGGAAAATACTTCAATTTTAGCTTCTATTGCCTCTCCATTTGCAGTTCTTTTAATCCCACTGGGATTTGGTGTATGGCAGCTGGCTGCAGCAGCAATTACAGGTTTTATTGCAAAAGAAAATGTTGTAGGTACATTAGCGGTAGTTTATGGATTAACTAACTTTATTGATACAGAAGAACTTTCTTTAGTAGGTGGTGCTAATGAAGTAGCAACAATTATGGGGCTTACTAAGGTAGCGGCGCTTGCCTACTTAATGTTCAATTTGTATACTCCTCCATGTTTTGCAGCGATTGGTGCGATGAATTCCGAAATGCAGAGTAAGAAATGGTTATGGGGTGGAATTGCTCTTCAGTTGGGAACAGGATATGTAATAGCGTTCTTTGTATATCAAATTGGTACTTTGATTACAACAGGAGCACTTGGCGCAGGATTTGTTCCAGGACTGATTGCAGTTTGTGTTATTGTGTTGATTGTTATTGCATTGGTTCGTAATACAGATAAAAAATTCAGTGCAAAATATCAATTGGATTAGTATTTTATTAGTGGAAGGATATTGCTATGGCAGATTTTATTATTGTAGGAATTTTAATTATTATAATAGGTGCAGCCATTGGTTATATTGTGAAATCAAAGAAAAGTGGCAAGAAATGTATCGGCTGCCCATCAGGTTGTAGCTGTTCCAGCAACAAAAAAAATCATTCAGAGTGTAGCTGTGGATGCAATTCTGACACAGACAAATAAAATGTTTTTGTTTAATTAATGAAATATAAAAAGTCTGCATCTTTCGTTCTGAAAATGCAGATTTTTTATATTTGCAGTAAAAATTTAAGAGACAGATGTTCTGTTCTATAGGAATTTTGAACAGCGGATTAAATTTAATAAACTGTTGGAAAATTTGCTTGTCATTATTAGGGTAGAGTTTCGTTATGAAATTATTAACTGAGGAAATTTATTTTGTAAATTGTATACCTACACAGAAGTTTAAAGATAATATACTGAAAAAATTGAAAGAACAGGGAAAGCGAATTACTAGGCAGCGAATTATGCTTTTGGATATTATTTTAGAAGAATCCTGTTCCTGTTGTAAAGAAGTTTACTATAAGGCTATAAAATCAGATCCGAGTATTGGAATTGCGACAGTATATCGTATGCTTAATCTGATGGAGGAAATAGGAGTAATACGGAAAAAAAGTATCTGCAAGATAGGATATCAGAAATATGCCGGAAACAGGATAGATTGTATAATTGAACTGGATGATGGTACATGTTGTAGACTTTCAGAACAATCGTTGAACACAGTTTTGAATGCTGGATTGAAGTCATGTGGATATATAAAAAATCAAAAAATAAAAGAAGTTTCAATTTATTATGGAGATGATTAAAAAGGGAATTAGGGATAGAAACAGAATGTGAGGAGGTAGTATGCAAACTAGTCCGTCATTGGAAAATTATTTGAAAGTAATCTATATATTGGAACAACAAAATATGGGAGTACGTAATGTATTAATTGCAGAAAATATGAAATGTTCTAAGGCAAGTGTTACGGTTGCAGTTAAGGAACTCGTAAAACATGAATATGTGGAGAAAAAAGATCATGGGAATTTATGTTTGACTCCAGAAGGACGAGAAATTGCAAAAAACGTATATGATAGGTATGATTTTTTTCTTTCTTTTCTTTTAAGAGTTGGTGTTGAGCAGGAAATAGCCCAAAAAGAGGCATGTTTGTTAGAACATATTCTGAGTGATGACAGCTATATGAAGGTGAAAAAATATATTTTAGATGGCATAAAATGATAAAATTTATCATTAGTGGGAAATATATGGAAAAAAAAGGAAAATAGATGTATATTATATTAAATACAGATTGAAAATGATGCTGGGAGGAGGAGTGTTTTATGAAGAAGCACAAATTTTGGGCATGGGCAATGGTCATCTGTCTGGCAATGACGATCTATACTGGTTATGAGCATAAGTAGGAGGAATTAGTATGTTAAAATGTTTAGAGTGTATTGATGTAAAGAAAACAGGAATTTTTGCAGCAGGTGTTTTGTTTGGAACAGCAGGAATTAAGATTTTGACAAGTAAGGATGCAAAAAAAGTTTATACGAAATGTACAGCTGCGGTACTTCGGGCAAAAGAATGTGTTATGAATACAGTTGCTAATATTCAGGAAAATGCAGAGGATATTTACGCAGAAGCACAGCAAATAAATGAAGATAGAAGTAAAGAAGACTGCGTATGTGGAGAAGAAGTTTTTGAAGAAGAAACTTTTGAAGAAGTAGAAGAATAAATGGAGAATAAAAACACCTGTAGGTAACTGCAGGTGTTTTTATAACACCGAGAAGAGAATGAGGAATTGATATGAAATACATAATTAAACATGAAATTCGAGGTAGAATTCGCATTCGTGTCGTTCAAAATAAGATGACATGTGAGCAGGCGGATATTCTGCAGTATTATTTGAGTACGCAGTCGTTTGTTACTTCAGTAAAAGTACAGGAAAGATTGAAAGATGTAGTGATTCGATATGAAGGAGAGAGAGAACAACTGCTGGATGTTTTAAAAACTTTTCATTATAATCAGATTGAAGTCCCAGCCGGATATTTACAGAATTCCAGCAGGGAAATGAATAGTATATATTGGGATAAGTTGGTAACTCATGTAGTCGTAAGAGGAGTTCAGGTTGCCGTCTTTCCAACGATGTTAAGAAATCTAATAACAGTAACTAAATCAATAAAGTATTTATGGCATGGTATTCGTACACTTGCAAAAGGCAGATTAGAGGTACCGGTCTTGGATGCAGCAGCCATTGGTATGTCTATATTAAGATTAGATTTTAAAACAGCAGGATCTGTTATGTTTCTGTTGGGTGTAGGGGAAATTCTGGAGGAATGGACACATAAAAAAACTGTAAGTGATTTGGCCCGAAGCATGTCTTTGAATGTAAATAAGGTCTGGCTTTGTAATGGAAGTCAGGAGATACTTGTTCAGGCTTCAGAGATTCAGGCAGGAGATATGGTAAAGGTACATATGGGCAATGTAGTTCCTTATGACGGTATAGTTGTATGTGGTGACGCTATGGTAAATCAAGCTTCACTTACAGGTGAAGCTATTGCAGTAGAAAAAACAGAAGGTGCATCTGTTTATGCGGGAACTGTTATAGAAGAGGGAGAACTTACAATTCAGGTAAAAGAAAGTAGTGGCTGCAGTAAATTTGAAAAAATTGTCACTATGATTGAGGAAACTCAAAAGTTGAAATCTTCATTAGAAGGAAAAGCTGAACATATGGCAGACAAGTTGGTTCCGTATACATTGGCAGGAACTGCATTTTCTTGGCTGATTACGCGTAATGTAACAAAAGCTTTATCTGTATTAATGGTAGATTTTTCTTGTGCTTTGAAGTTAGCAATGCCGATTGCTGTATTATCTGCAATACGAGAAGCAAGAAATTATCATATCACAGTAAAAGGCGGAAAATATTTGGAGGCTATGGCAGAAGCAGATACGATTGTATTTGATAAAACGGGTACGCTGACAAAGGCAGAACCTACAGTGATAAAGGTAATACCTTTTGTTAATGAAGAACCAAGTGAGTTATTGAGATTTGCAGCATGTCTGGAGGAGCATTTTCCTCATTCTATGGCAAAGGCTGTTGTAGAAGCAGCTAAAAAACAAAATCTGGAACATGAAGAATTACATACGAAAGTAGAATATTTGGTGGCACATGGGATATCCTCTACTTTATCAGGAAAAAAAGTTGTAATTGGAAGTTATCATTTTGTCTTTGAGGATGAGAAATGTACAATCAGGGAAGAGTATCAAGAACAATTTGAAATGTTAGATGCACAATACTCTCATTTGTATATGGCTATTGATGGAAAGCTAGCTGCAGTTATTTGTATACAGGATCCTTTACGTGATGAAGCACAAGCAGTGATACAATCTCTGAAACAGATGGGAATTAAAAAGATAGTTATGATGACTGGTGATAGTGAAAAAACTGCAAGGGCTATTGCAAAGAAAGTTGGAGTAGATGAATATTATTCAGAAGTACTTCCGGAAGACAAGGCTCAGTTTGTGAAGAGAGAAAGGGAACAGGGAAGAAAAGTTGCTATGATTGGAGATGGTATTAATGATTCTCCGGCATTGTCTTCTTCAGATATAGGGATTGCAATCAGTGATGGCGCTGAAATTGCCAGAGAGGTTTCTGATGTGACCATTGATGCAGACAATCTTTATAGTATTGTAACGTTAAAGGAAATTAGTGATAAGCTGATGGATAAAATTCACAGCAATTATAGAAAGATTATTGGTTTTAATAGTGGATTGATTTTGCTGGGAATCGGAGGAATTATACAGCCAACAACATCTGCTTTACTACATAATGTATCAACATTAGCAATTAGTTTAAAAAGTATGGATAATTTATTATAGTTGTCTGAATCAGAAAGAGCAAAACTTCGTTCATTCGTATTGTATGTTCGAAGTTTTGTGCTGATTGAGTCGGCATTATAATGTGTTGATTATAAATATGATTAGATTAAATAAAAAAAACTTGACGAATGTAGTTTAAGTGCTTATTATAGAGATTAATAAAGAGAGTAAAATTCGTTGATGGGAATAAGTAATCTTTGGTGGAATTTTCAGAGAGGCAGCGGTTGGTGGAAGCTGTTAAGGAAGCCAAAAGGTGAAATCATCCCGGAGAAGCAAGCTGAAAGAAGTAGGTACGCCGGAGTAAAGCCACGTTATAGGTGATACGCATTAAATTGATGTGTGAATGAGCCTGCATATTTGCAGGGAATTAAGGTGGTACCACGACGAGAGTTGTCCTTTTGATAGGGCAGCTTTTTTTTGTTTTATATTACCTTTTTGATACTCTGATTTTTAGAAATACTATATTAAGGAGGATTTATAATGAAGTTGGGAAAGAAAAAGATGTTACTGGTAAGTTTTATGCTGTTTTCGCTGTTTTTTGGTGCAGGAAATCTGATTTTCCCACCTTTTCTGGGACAAAATGCAGGGGAGAAGATGCCTCTTGCCATTTTAGGATTTCTGATTACAGCAGTGGCACTGCCTGTGTTAGGTGTTATTGTAGTAGCCCGTTTTGATGGACTGGATCAGCTTGCACAGAAGGTAGGAACTAGATTTTCCATTGTTTTTACTGTTTTAATTTATCTGTCCATAGGACCGGGACTAGGAATTCCCCGTGCAGCTTCAGTGCCTTTTGAGATGGCAGTAGCACCTTATTTGCCGAAAGAGATATCCACAACGATATGTATGGTTATCTTCTCCTTTGTATTCTTTGTTCTGGCAGGATGGCTTGCCATGACACCAAACAAGCTGGTGGAAAGAATTGGAAAATTTTTAACACCTACTTTATTGCTGCTTTTAGTATTTGTGTTTGTTAATTATGTATTCCGCGGAGAGGTAAACATAGCAGCAGCGCAGGAAGCTTACGCAGGAAATCCTCTGGCAAAAGGATTTTTGGAAGGTTATCAGACTATGGATACCATTGCGGCATTAAACTTTGGACTAGTTATCGCTACTACGATTACAACTCTTGGAATAGATAGCAAAAAAAGTGTTATGAGCTATACGGTTCGTGCAGGTGTTTTTGCCGGAACGATTTTATCACTGGTATACTTGATGCTTTCTTATATGGGAATGGGAAGCTCCGGTGTATTTCCAATTCAGGAAAACGGTGCGTGGACACTGCGTTGTATCGTAAATCAGTTGTTTGGAAATCCGGGAGCAGTGCTTCTTGCTATTATTTTTACACTAGCATGTTTGACAACCTGTGTAGGATTGATTACTTCTATTGCGCAGTACTTTTCCACACTGAGCAAAAAGGTTTCTTATACACAGTGGGTATTTTTAATTTCCGGTTTTTCTTTCCTTGTATGTAATCAGGGATTAACCACAATTTTAGGATTTTCTATTCCGGTCTTAAATGCAATTTATCCGATTTCAATTATGTTGATTGTTCTGGGTATTTGTGAAAGATGGATTAAAAATAATCCGTACATTTATCCATGTACCATTACAGCAGTGG